>Ga0316206_1000245_pt1 | contig 93407 bp, 88 predicted proteins | sample 6monthpyrite_MG_FD_204942 | JGI IMG/M metagenome (GOLD analysis project Ga0316206, IMG submission 204942) | Microbial mat bacterial communities from mineral coupon in-situ incubated in ocean water Damariscotta River, Maine, United States -... | ecosystem: Environmental > Aquatic > Marine >...
TGGGGATACCTCAGGGGCAGAGACCTTTAATATATATTTATAGAGGCTCAACAAAATAATTTCCGTAATTGTTTTCTCACTCTTCCATTAAGCTTTACTTATATTCTTATAAAGATTTGTTTCTTTTGCGGAGTTTTAAATTAACACAGACAACAAACCCAAAACAACAAAAAAGGGGCATTAAGCCCCCTTTTTCATTTCTTAAACATTAAGAACGTTTACTTCTTCTTCGGCATATAAATATCAGTACAAGTCCCCTCTGCAACCTCAGTCGCAAAATTAAGCGTTTCTGACAAGGTTGGATGCGGATGAATTGTCTTACCTACATCGTCCATTTCTGCACCCATTTCAATCGCCAGTGTCGCTTCGGCAATTAACTCACCTGCATTTTTACCTAAGATACCGGCACCAATCATACGGTGTGTTTTTGCATCATAAAGTACTTTGGTCATACCTGTTGTTGCACCAACAGAAAGGGCGCGACCACTTGCTGCCCAAGGGAATGTCCCCTTCTCGTACTCCACGCCTTCTTCTTTTAACTGATCTTCTGTTTTACCGACCCAAGCGACTTCTGGATCGGTATAACAAACCGAAGGAATTACCCGTACATCAAAGAAACTCTTCATGCCTGAGATAACTTCTGCGGCGACTTTTGCTTCGTGTGTTGCTTTATGTGCAAGCATTGGCTGGCCGACAACATCACCAATCGCAAAAATATTATTTACGTTGGTACGCATTTGGTTATCAACTTCTATAAAGCCATGATCATTCACAACCACACCGGCTTTATCTGCATCAATCAATTTACCATTTGGTGAACGACCAATGGCGACTAATACATTATCAAAGGTATCTTCTTCTGGTACTTTTTTACCACCCTCAAACTTACACACAATGCCTTTCTTGCTTGGTGTTAGTTCAGTGACTTTGGTATCGGTGAAGATATTTTCGTAACGCTTCTTCAAGACTCTTTCAAATAAACGAATAAGGTCACGGTCTGCACCTGGAATTAAACCGGGGCCTAATTCAACCACGGTGACATTCGCACCCAGCGCAGAATAAACGGTTGCCATTTCTAGGCCGATAATACCGCCACCCACTACGAGTAAACGTTTTGGAATGTTATGCAGTTCTAGTGCATCGGTTGAATCCCATACGCGTTCATCTTCCCATGGAATGAATGGAAGTTTTGTTACTGATGAACCGGCTGCAATAATACAGCTTTCAAAACCGACTGTTTGCTTAGTGCCGTCTGCTGCTTCTACTTCGATTGTGTTTGCAGAGGTGAATTTTCCATAACCATTCACCGTTGTTACTTTACGTTGTTTGGCCATGGCTTTAAGGCCACCTGTCAGCTTACTAATGACACCGTCTTTATGTGCACGCAATTTATCTGTATCAATCTTTGGCTTAGTAAATGTAACACCGGCTTCTTCAAGCTCAGGTGCTTCACTCACTACTTCTGCAATGTGTAATAACGCTTTAGAAGGAATACAACCCACGTTTAAACAAACACCGCCGAGTACTTCTTCTTTTTCTATTAAGACAACTTTCTTACCTAAATCCGCTGCGCGGAAAGCGGCAGTGTAACCACCGGGGCCAGACCCTAAAACGACAAGTTCAGCTTGCACATCAACATCACCCGAGAAAGAAGTTGCTGCTGGTGCTTCGACTGGTGTAGACGGTGTTTCAGTTGATGCTGCCTCTACTTTTTCGGCTTCAACTTTTGTTTCTTTTGGAGCTTCTTCAGCAGGTGCTGCAGTTGCAGCTGATTCAGATCCAGTTGACTCAAGCACAACAACCAGGTCACCTTTTGAAATGGTATCGCCTAGTTTAACTTTTAATTCTTTAATCGTACCCGCATGGCTACTTGGAATTTCCATTGTCGCTTTGTCTGTTTCAACTGTAATTAGCGAGTCTTCTTCGGCAACTACATCACCTACGGCTACAAGGACTTCAATGATTTCGACGTTCTCAAAATCACCCATGTCAGGAACTTTTATTTCTACTGTGCTCATAACTAAAACCTCAAATCTTTTGCTCCCTCCCCCACTTCGGGGGAGGGTTGGGGTGGGGGCTTATATCAGCTTCCCTTTGCATTTTCTCCCTCCCCCTTTACGGGGGAGGGTTGGGGTGGGGGCTTTTTATTACCCTCCCCCTAGCCCCCTCCCGAAATGGGAGGGGGAACTTATATTTTTACTCCCTCCCCCATTTCGGGGGAGGGTTGGGGTGGGAGCTTATATCAGCTTCCCTTTGCATTTTCTCCCTCCCCCTTTACGGGGGAGGGCTGGGGTGGGGGCTTTTTTATTACCCTCCCCCTAGCCCCCTCCCGAAATGGGAGGGGGAATTAAATCTAGTTCCCTCCCGAAATGGGAGGGGGAACTATTAATTCTAAATTTTTTACAATAACTTCAAGCACCGAATCTATTTCGTTCAATACCTGATTATTCCAAAACCTTAACACTTTAAAGTTTTGGTTCTTAAGCCATTCATCACGTTGTGAATCGTAGTCAACATTATCCATATGCTGCCCACCATCCACTTCAACAATTAAACGTTTATCTAAGCAAATAAAATCAACAATATAGTTTCCTAGTACAAATTGTCTTCGGAATTTATTACCATCTATTTGTTTATTTCTTAACTTCTGCCAGAGTTTTTGCTCAGCGTCTGTAAAATTTTTTCTAAGATCTCGAGATCTTTGCTTGAGTAAGTTATCCACTTCAAAACCTTCCTTGGTTTTATCTTTTCCCTCCCCCTGGCCCCCTCCCGAAATGGGAGGGGGAACTAAGGATTTTATTCCTTCCCCCTTTTCGGGGGAGGGCTAGGGTGGGGGCTTTTATTACCCTCCCCCCTAACCCCCTCCCGTAAAGGGAGGGGGGATTAAGTACTAAATCAGTAAACGACGTGCGTCTGCTAACATGTGACTAACATAAGTAATAAAACGTGCACCATCTGCACCGTCAATCACCCGATGATCATACGATAGCGATAATGGGCACATCAGTTTTGGTTCAAACTCAGAACCGTTCCACACTGGTTTTATCTCTGCTTTAGATACGCCCAGAATAGCAACCTCTGGTGCATTAACGATAGGCGTAAATTTAGTTCCACCGATACCACCGAGGCTTGAGATAGACATTGAGCCACCTTGCATATCCGATGGCTTTAATTTCTTATCACGTGCTTTACCAGAAAGTTCACGAAGCTCAATTGAAATATCGACCAGTGATTTTTTATCGACATCACGAACCACGGGGACAACTAATCCGTCAGGTGTATCGACTGCCACACCGATATTAAAATAGTTTTTCATTATGAGTTTCTCACCGCTTGGATCGAGCGATGAATTAAAACGAGGATACTTTTTCATACCTACCGCAACGGCTTTCATAATAAAAGACAGCATCGTGAATTTAACACCTTCTTTTTCGTGCTCCTTGTTTAATTGCTTACGGAACGCTTCAAGTGATGTGATATCCGCTTCATCAAATTGTGTAACATGAGGAATCGTTACCCAGTTACGATGTAGAAATTTACCCGTCAGTTTATTAATTTTGCTTAATGGTTTAACTTCAATTTCACCAAACTGACTAAAATCAATTTCGGGCATTGGCTCTACACCTAATGCTGACCCGCCCGCACCATTAGAACGACCACCGGTTTCCATTACTTGCTTAACAAAAGCCTGCACATCTTCTTTAACGATACGCGCATTACGACCCGTTCCCCTAACTTTTGTTATATCAACACCCAGATCACGTGCGAATTTACGTACTGCCGGTGACGCATGTGCATTTTTAAAACTCACTGGATCAATATTGGCTGTTGGCGATGGTTTTTCTAAGGGCTGCATTGTTGCTGGCGCCATTGTTGCCGACACAGGTGCCGCAGATTTAGGTGCTGGTTTAGGTACTTCTTCAACGGCCACCTTAGCTATCGAAGTGGGTGCTTCTTCTTTAGCTGTTTCAGCAGGAGTGGCTGCTGCCGCACCAGATGAATCAAGCACAACAACTAGGCCACCTTTTGAAATGGTATCGCCTATTTTAACTTTTATTTCTTTAACCGTACCCGAATGACTACTCGGGATTTCCATCGTCGCTTTGTCTGTTTCAACTGTAATTAACGAGTCTTCTTCAGCGACCACGTCTCCTATAGCTACAAGGACTTCAATGATTTCGACGTTATCAAAATCACCGATGTCAGGGACTTTTACTTCGACCATTTCACTCATGGTTCACTCCAACTAATTAAGCTCCCTTCCCCACTTCGGGGAGGAACCGGATTTTATCCCCTCCCCCATTTCGGGGGAGGGCGTAGGGTGGGGGAAGTGTTTCTCACCCTCCCCCTAGCCCCCTCCCGTAAAGGGAGGGGGGATTAAATTACTCTAAATTTCTTGCCCCCTCCCGTAAAGGGAGGGGGGATTAAATTACTCTAAATTTTTTTGCCCCCTCCCGTAAAGGGAGGGGGGATTAATTTACTCTAATTTTTTATGCAATTGCAGGATTCATTTTTTCAGGATCAATTCCATATTTCTCGATTGCTTCCTGAACTTTACCCGCTGGAAACTGACCATCGTCTGCCAGTGCCATTAAAGCCGCTACCGTTACATACTGTGCGTTCACTTCAAAATGTTTACGCAGTTGCGCACGTGTATCTGAACGACCAAAACCATCCGTACCTAAAGACGTGTAGCTTGCAGGTACCCACTGAGAAATTTGATCTGGGTAGTTACGTATATAGTCTGTTGCAGCGATCACTGGGCCACGTTTATCTTTCAGACATTTTTCAATGTAACTTACACGTTTTTCTTGTAATGGATGCAACCTGTTCCAACGATCAACATCTACTGCTTCACGCTTTAACTCATTAAAGCTGGTTACGCTCCAGATATCTGCATCGATAGACCAGTCTTTATCTAATAGTTCAGCTGCTGCAATCACTTCACGTAAAATTGTTCCTGAACCCATCAACTGTACTTTCTTACGGCGCTTACCACCACCCTGTAATAAGTACATACCTTTAACAATGCCTTCCTCGACACCTTTAGGCATGGCAGGTTGCTGGTAGTTTTCATTCATTACCGCGATGTAGTAGAACACGTTTTCCTGTTCCTTATACATGCGACGCAAACCATCCTGGATTATTACCGCTAGTTCGTATGCAAAGGTTGGATCATACGATACACAGTTAGGAATGGTGCCAGACACCATAAAGCTATGGCCATCCTGATGCTGTAAACCTTCACCCGCTAACGTAGTTCGACCTGCAGTACCACCCAGTAAGAAACCACGCGCCTGCATATCGCCGGCCATCCACGCAAGGTCACCAATACGCTGAAAACCAAACATAGAATAGTAAATATAGAATGGAACCATATTTACACTGTGTGTGCTGTATGAAGTTGCAGCTGCGATCCAGGATGACATTGCACCGGCTTCGTTAATGCCTTCTTCTAAAATCTGGCCGGTTTTATCTTCCTTGTAAAACATCACCTGATCTTTATCTTGTGGCGTGTATAACTGGCCAACAGAAGAATAAATACCTAACTGACGGAACATGCCTTCCATACCAAAAGTACGTGCTTCATCTGGAACAATAGGCACAACATATTTACCCATCTTTTTATCGCGAGTAATTAAAGTAAGCAAACGCACAAATGCCATGGTTGTCGACATTTCACGATCGCCTGAACCTTTGGTAATCGGCTCAAACACAGAAAGCTCGGGTACTTCTAAAGGCGCAGCTAAACGCTGGCGAGATGGCATTGGTCCACCCAGTTTTTCACGCTGCGCTTTCATGTACTTCATTTCTTCTGAGTTTTCATCTGGGCGGTAGTATTCACACTTAGCCGCTTGCTCATCGGTAATGGGAATATTGAAACGATCTTTATACGCAATCATTTCATCTTCATCTAATTTCTTCTGCGAGTGAGTACGCATCTGGCCTTCGCCTGCTGCACCCATACCGTAACCTTTAACACTGTGTGCTAGCACAACTGTTGGTTGACCATCTCGCTTCGCCGCTTCTGCATACGCTGCATAAACTTTGAAAGGATCATGGCCCCCACGGTTTAAACGCCAAATGTCTTCATCTGACATATCCGCAACCATGGCTTTTAATTCAGGGTATTTACCAAAGAAATGCTCACGCACATAAGCACCATCTTTGGATTTGTAATTCATAAAATCACCATCTACCGCTTCTAGCATACGCTTCTGCAGTAAACCGTTCTTGTCTTTGGCTAACAATGGATCCCAGTAGCTACCCCATAATACTTTAATCACTTTCCAGCCAGCACCGCGGAATATTGCCTCTAGCTCTTGAATAATCTTACCGTTACCACGTACCGGACCATCCAGGCGTTGCAGGTTACAGTTAATAACAAAGGTCAGGTTATCTAGTTTTTCGCGTGAAGCTAATGAAATAGCGCCAAGTGATTCTGGCTCATCGGTTTCACCATCACCCATAAAGCACCACACATCTCGATCACGGGTATCTGCCAGACTACGATCTTGCAGGTACTTCATAAAGCGCGCCTGATAAATCGCCGAAATTGGACCTAAGCCCATCGAAACCGTTGGGAACTGCCAGAAGTCCGGCATTAACCATGGGTGAGGGTATGACGATAGCCCATTACCATCTACTTCCTGACGGAAGTTATCTAGCTGATTTTCTTCTAAACGTCCTTCAAGATATGCACGAGAATACATACCGGGTGCTGAATGTCCCTGGAAAAATACCAGATCACCACCATGCTCATGATTCTGTGCACGCCAGAAATGATTAAAACCTACATCATATAAAGTCGCTGCAGATGCAAAACTGGCAATATGACCTCCTAACTCAGATGCTTTGCGATTTGCCTTAACGACCATGGCTGCAGCATTCCAGCGAATTAATGCACCGATACGACGTTCTATACTTCTATCACCCGGCACATTCGGCTGCAGGTGTGTAGGAATAGTATTTACATAAGCGGTATTGGGTTTATGTGGGAGGTTTGCACCTGATCGACGTAGCTTGTCGATCATTTGTTCTAATAAAAAATGTGCGCGATCTGCGCCATCTGCTTGTAGAACCCCTTCTATGGCTTCTAACCATTCAAGGGTTTCCTGCTGATCAACATCATGATCATGATTCTGTGTAGACATACTCTTCCCCACTTTGTGGCTTATCATGCACTTAGATGAACTACTTCACCTAATACTTTAAATATTTGGTTGTCACTTTAATACTTCACCATATAAAAGCAAGTATTTTTTACATGCCTAAAAATATAAACTTATTTATCAGTAAGTTACAAGCATCAAATAATTTTATGGCTACTAAATCTTGTCCAAAAGCACAAAATATACAACTTTTCAGATAGGCAATTGGCTACAATTTTAATTAAGCACCACAAAAAAGTAAGCGCTTTTTACATGCCCAAATAATACAATATAAATTTCAATAACTTACAGTCATCAAATGATTTTAACTCTTCTAAATATAGCCCAACACCAACAAAATGTACAAAAATAAACAGCTTATTCAGATACTCAAAACAGTGTAATGCCGATCAGTTAAGCCTATAAATGGTTCCCTCCCCTTCAAGGGGGAGGGCTAGGGAGGGGGAATAAAATAAAACCTTAATTTGGCAGACAGCGCGTATATTGCTTATTTGGAGATAGGTTGATGCCTTTATTAAGGCCACGAACCCTTAATATGGAGACATTTATAGTGTAAATTAGATGGATTCACATCTTAGATAAAAATATATAAAGAAAAGTTAAAAATGAACGATTATAAGAGTATGGCAAAACATATTGCAGATGATTGGCTGACAGCGATAAGCGATTCAGTCAAAGCGAAAGACATTAACGCGCACATGAGACTCGTTTCTAAAAACGTGCACGTCTATGGTATTCCGGGCACCGATATCCTCAATTACCAAAATTGGCTATATCGGCGCCACAATGAATTTTTAAATAATAAACTTCTTAGCCTTGAATACAAACTTATCCGAATAAAGAATGACCAACAGCGAAGACTCGGCTTTGAAGTGGAAGAGCAAATGATATCTACAGACGGCAGAGCTTTTATTATCAATAAAGATATTCTGCTTGAGCGTGAAGAAGATGAGAATTGGCGCGTTGTAGAAGAAAATATTCATAGCTGGCAAAAAATGGAAATGGGACAACAATCAAATGGTTAAAAAGACTTCTAACAAGCCAAGAAAAGTAAGTGACAGCATGGGTGAACTTGAAGTTCCAGCCGAAGCACTTTATGGAGCACAAACCCAACGAGCAGTTGATAACTTTCCAATCAGTGGCACTCCGATGCCGAAATCTTTTATTCATGCCCTTGGTTTAGTTAAACACGCTTGTGCTGCTGCCAACTTCAAACTTGATTTAATGAGCAAAGAAATATTCGAAGCCATTAAACATACTGCGGATGATGTGGCGGATGGAATCTATGACGATCAATTTCCAATTGACGTTTTTCAAACCGGTTCCGGCACCAGTACCAATATGAACGCCAACGAAGTTATTGCAACCGCGGCAACACGTGATTCCGGTTTAGAAATACACCCCAACGATCACGTAAACATGAGCCAAAGCTCTAATGATATTATTCCAACAACCATTCACGTTAGTGCGACCATTGAAATTTCAGAACAACTTCTTCCATCTCTAAAATACCTGGTTGATTCTTTAGATTTAAAAGCACAGCAAGTTGGTCACCTAGTTAAAACAGGCCGCACCCATTTAATGGATGCCATGCCTGTAACGATGGGACAGGAAATTACGGTATGGGCCGACCAAATTCGTACCTGCATTGAACGTATTGAAGATAGCCTTGAAAGATTACATGCTCTACCTCAAGGTGGTACCGCTGTTGGTACCGGCATTAATTGCCATGAAGATTTTGGCGAACATGTTGCCAAAGTTTTATATTCTGAAACAGGCATTACGTTTACATCCATGGCGAATAAATTTGTTGGCCTAGCAACTCAAGACAGCGCGGTTGAAATGAGTGGCCAGTTAAACACTTTAGCTGTCGCTTTAATGAAAATTTCAAACGACTTGCGTTGGATGAACTCAGGCCCATTAGCTGGCATTGGTGAGATTGCCTTGCCTGCATTACAACCCGGTAGCTCTATTATGCCGGGTAAAGTAAATCCTGTTATTCCCGAAGCTGTTGCAATGGTGTGTGCACAAGTTACGGGTAACCATACGACCATCACTGTTGCAGGTCAGTCCGGCACTTTTCAGTTGAATGTTATGCTGCCGGTTATAGCCTTAAACCTGTTACAAAGTATTGAATTGCTTTCAAATTCTGCACGTGTACTGGCTGATAAAGCAATAGCAGGCTTTACCGTTAACCAGGAAAATATTGAAACCGCACTGGATAAAAATCCTATTTTAGTAACCGCGTTAAACCGTGTTATTGGCTATGAAAAAGGCGCGGCTATTGCTAAAAAAGCCTATAAAGAAAAACGTGCTATTTTCGAAGTCGCTATGGAAGAAACTGATTTAGGCGAAGAAGAATTAGAAAGATTACTCAACCCCGCTAACTTAACTCAAGGCGGAATTAACGAGTAAATATATTTATTATCAATTTTTTAAAACTGTCATAAATATAATGACGTTTTGTTAAGAGAATAAAATTTAAAAGTTAGTTCCCACCCCTCCCCCTAACCCCCTCCCTGAGGGAGGGGGAACTTTTCTTTTTACTCCCTCCCCCATTTCGGGGGAGGGTTGGGGTGGGGGCTTTTATTACCCTCCCCCTAACCCCCTCCCTGAAGGTGGGGGAGTATAATTTAGCTACTATATGAACGGCACTGCTCATAAAAGATGCCTTATTTATCTGTTATTTATTGCAACTTATACTGAGTGTAGGTTACAGTTTTAAAACACTATAAATTAAAAGGGGTTCCATTATGACAGCACAAAGAATGTTATTTTTAATTATGGCAATTCTCATTTCTGGCGGCATTTATTTAAGCGGCTATCAATCTGTTCATTGGCTTTTATATGTTCCAGCAGTCGCACTTCTGTTTGCTGCAATTACCGGCATATGCCCAGGACTCATTTTATTAAAGAAATTAGGTTTTAAGTAATATTGTTGAGTCTGGAATTTTTTATAAACGCCCAGACTCTTCTTCATTAAAACAAAATAACTAATATGGCTTCAGCTTTTTCTCACGCGCTTACTGCCTACGCTTTAAAAAACTTTACAACAAATCCTTTACTCAACAAAAAATTTCTATTTTTTGTTGTCATCTCATCAATAATGCCCGATATAGATATTTTAGCCTTCCGCTTTGATATTGCCTATGGTGAGTTATGGGGGCACAGAGGAATGACTCATTCACTCTTTTTTGCTTTTATCTGGTCGATATTATTATGGTTTATTATAAGCCGGTCATCCGATCATAAAGACTTGCCTCTAATATCAAAAACAAGCCTAACAGCTGTAATCATCTTGTTTTTTAGCACAAGTTCACATGGCTTACTTGATGCGATGACCAATGGAGGCTTAGGTGTTGCGTTCTTTTCCCCTTTTGATACAACGCGTTACTTTTTGCCCTGGCAACCCATTCAAGTTTCACCAATCGGCATAAGCGCGTTCTTTAGCTCAACAGGTTTACGCGTTATTCTCAGCGAATTAATCTGGGTTGGTATACCTGCCCTGATACTTTTAATACTGCTAAAAGTTAAGAATAGAGTACAATAACGACACATTTAATAACTGCGATAATTAACCTACGATGAAATCTATAAGCATAATCAGACCTGATGACTGGCATCTACATGTACGAGACGGTAATATTTTAAAAGATATTATTCCTCACACCGCAGAGCGCTTTGGCCGCGCCATTATAATGCCTAATTTGAATCCGCCCGTTACAACAACGGCGCAAGCTCAAGATTACAAACAACGTATTCAAGCAGCTATACCCGAAGGCCTTAACTTTTCACCATTAATGACCCTTTATTTAACAGATAACACTAAACCTGCCGAAATAATTACAGCCAAACAAAGTGGCATTGTGCATGCCGTAAAATATTATCCCGCAGGTGCAACAACAAATTCTGATGCAGGCGTTACTGATATAAAGAAAACCTATGCTGTTCTTGAGCGCTTGCAAGCGCATAATATTCCGTTACTTCTTCATGGTGAAGTTACCAATGCAGAGGTTGACGTTTTTGATCGTGAAGCGGTTTTTATCGATAAAATACTTCAACCCTTACAAAAAGATTTCCCTGAATTAAAAATAGTTCTTGAACATATAACAACTGCACAGGCTGTTGAGTTTATTCAGTCAACCCCGACCAATGTTGCTGCCACGATTACGCCACAACATTTATTATTTAATCGTAACGATATATTTAAAGGTGGGATTCGACCACATTACTATTGTTTGCCGATTCTGAAACGTGAGAAACATCGTGAAGCACTCGTTAAAGCAGCAATAAGTGGAAACCCGAAATTTTTCTTAGGAACTGATAGCGCTCCACATTCACAAACAGCAAAAGAAAGTGCTTGTGGCTGTGCTGGCATGTATAGCGCACATGCCGCTATTGAATTATACGCTGAAGCATTTGATCAAAATAATGCGATTGATATGCTAGAAGGTTTTGCGAGTAAATTTGGCCCTGCATTTTATCAACTACCTGAAAATCAAGATCAAATAACGTTAATAAACGAAGAACATCAAATCGAAGAAAGCTATCACTTTGGTAATGAAAAATTAATTCCACTGAAAGCTGGCGAAGCTATTCAGTGGAAGCTTAAACGTTAATAAGTCATTAATATAATGGCAGAAATCACATTAACTAGAACCAGACAGCCCACAAGCATTAATTGATGAATCATTTTTAGTTCCATATATCCCCCTAATTGCATAACCCTACACCCTTAAAAACTAAAGATACTCTAAAACAATTCCCCCAATAAAAATGTGAATTATGCACATTTTTATTCTATAAAGCTCCACAGAAACCGAGCTCGAATATCGGCATTATGCTTATACGCATTAGCGAATGCTGATACTTTGGGATTTTAAAAGATGATAAATGTTTCTATATATGGCGAACATACTTTATTAGTAGAAGCCGTTTCTCGGCTGCTACAAGGTGAGTCAGAGCTAAATATAAATCCGGTTTCTATAAAATCTTTCTCCCCGAACTCTCAGTTAAAACAGGATGTTCTCGTTTATTGTGCTAAGGGTTATTCAAATTCATTGGTAAAAGACATTAAAAAATCTCATTCTATTGATTCTAAAATTAAAAAAGTTTTAATTATTTCAATGGCACATAAACATTTTTTAAAAAAATTACTAAATGCAGGAATTAATTCAATCCTTAGCTATAAGTCATCTCCTGACGAACTAATTCAAGCAGTAAAATGCGCAACGCTGGACCAACAGTTTCTTAGTTCAGATTTAAGTAAGATGGTTATCAAATCGAAGTATCCATCATCGTTTAATACATTATCTCAACGTGAACTTGAGATAACCTATCTACTAGCGAATGGAATGAATATTAAATGTGTTTCGAGTGAGCTCGACATTAGCCCAAAAACGGTGAATACCTATCGCTATCGAATTTTTGACAAACTTGCGATTAATCGTAATGTCGATTTATTTAAGAAGGTAAGCGAAGAAGCAGCTTATATGCTGAATACAAAAAACCAATAGAACCCAAGGAATCTATAAGCCTAGTAATGCGCAGGTAATCGCTCATTAATCGTTATGCGTTTATGATCGATACTAATGTATCCACCTGTGCTGAGGTCTTTAAGAATTTTGGCTACCATTTCACGTGATGCGCCTACCCGGTTAGCAATATCTTGCTGGGTCAGCTTCATATCAATAACAAGTTCATCGCCATTTTCGGTTGCTAAAGACAGCAATGTTTTGGCAACGCGACCATAAACATCTAATAATGCGAGACTACGCACGTTATCCGTTAAATGACGTACGCGATGCGTTAGACCTCGAATAAGGTTAAAGGCTAATTCAGGATGTTGAGATAAGACGTTTTTAAAATCAGATTTGCTTATAACTAGAAACGTTGATTTTTCAGTTGTAACAACAGATGCAGAACGTTTGTCATCATCAACAAGTGCAAGCTCACCGAAATAATCGCCTTCACCTTGAGAATTTAAGATAACTTCTTTGCCATTTTCATCGCTCAAGTAAACCGTAACCCGACCCGAGACAATAATATATAAACTATCTGAGCTATCACCTTCATTGATGATAATGCTACCTTTTGGGAAGTTGCGCGTAACTGAACATTTTTTAACCGCTTCCAATTCATCATCGGTCAGATTGTTAAAAAACGGGACATTCTTAAGTATTTCTACCATTTTCGCCTCGGTAGTTTTCTGCTTGGGTCTACTTTTTAAAGCTTCCATAAAATCACCCTCATTATATGTTATGTTTCCAGTTACATGTTTAAATTAATTAAAAATATTAACTTTTACAAAGACTAAATGGATTTCAAATAGATCTCGTAGGTTAAAATCCCTATATAATGAACGCTTAACATTGATGTATACAACAAAACACAATAATTTTTATTACCTTACGCAACTACGTCCATAGTGATTGCTGTGCCTACCATACCAAAATTAGCAATTTATAAAAGCCTTATTCTAGGTATTTTAATAGTTTTTATTGGCTTAAGCGCTCAATTGTTTACCTCATCGAGTTCTTTAGAAACGCGCATTGGACTTGATACATTGTTTCAATTACGGGGAGCTATCTCCCCTCCAACTGAAACAGTTATTGTCGCTATTGATAAGATAGCTTCTTCGCGCTACGGCTTTGAAAACGAGCCTTTAGCCTGGAGCAGAGATTATCATGCGAAGTTAATCAACAAACTTAAACAGCATGGTGCCAATACTGTTGTTTTTGATATTTATTTCAAGCGAGCAAGAAACAAAAAAAATGATCAACTAATGGCAAAAGCATTAAAAGATGCCGGCAATGTTATTTTATTTGCAAAACTCAAGCGACAACTCCTTAATACAGAAGGCCAAACACCAGAAACACTGAATGTAGACAATATTTTAAGTATTGAAACAATACAAAATCCACTCGCATTATTTTCTGAATCAGCATTGTCGGTTGCTCCTTTCACACTACCTAAGTTCCCGGCAAGAGTAACTCGTTTCTGGACCTTTCGAGCAACCTCAGGCGATACCCCAACGTTACCTATAATTGCTCTGTATCACTATCTCAGTCCAGTCGTTAGCCCATATCTACAAAAGCAGTTATTTTTTAAAAAATCTGATGATGCCTTATCTATAAACACTCAAATAAAAAAACTTAGAGAAGCGCTACGCAATAAAGAAGAGTTCAATCTAAAGTTTAAACATTTTATAAATAAACAAAATAATATTAATTCACAAAACTTGTACACTGCATTTAAAAACTCAGAACAACCTTATCTAAACTTTTATGGGCCACCAAGAAGTATTACAACGTTTACTTACGATCAAGCATTAGAAAACAAACTACCTACTAATTTTAGTTTTAAAAACAAAGTTGTTTTTGTCGGTTTTTCTGAAAAGCTCGAACCCGAACAAAAAGATAACTTTAATACTGTTTTTTCTCAGGCGAATGGTCTGGATCTGAGTGGTATAGAAATAGCCGCTACCGCTTTTTCAAATTTATTACATAATAGCTCAATCAAACCTATTTCAACGAAAGCTTCCCTTATAATCATTATTGTTTTTGGCTTTCTTATTGCGTTAGCCGCTCGCATATGTCGCGAATATATATCCATACTGCTTTGGCTTAGCCTGTGTGCCACATACGTATTTATAGCAACTTATCAATTTAACCAGCATTATTTATGGTTGCCGTTATTTGTTCCACTACTTGTTCAGGCACCACTCGCTTTAGTACTAGGTATTAGCTGGTATGCATTAGATAGCTACCGCGCACGTAAAAAAATGCGTCGAGCATTTAGTTATTACGTCCCTGAAACAATGGTTGATTTACTCACCGAACAAAAACAATCTATTCAACATTCTCAAAAGTTGCAACATGGCATTTGCATGGCAACCGATGCCGAGCAATATACCCAGCTTTCTGAAAAACTCGCACCGGAAGATCTTGCTGAGCTGATGAATCAATATTATGAAACATTATTTTCTGCCGTTCGAAACCATAAGGGTACCGTTTCAGATATTATTGGTGATGCAATGCTTGCGTTATGGCTGCCCCAAACAGTAAAAACCAACCACAAAAAGTACAATAATGAAGATATTATTAAACACCAAATTGACTATCAAGTTAAAGCCTGTCTAGCGGGATTAGAAATTTTACAATCTCACGCTTTACGCTACCCCATAGATAACCAATCAGTACCATTACCAACCAGAATCGGGCTACATGCAGGGGAAATGATGGTAGGCAATATTGGAGCAGTCGATCATTATGAATATCGCGCAGTGGGGGATGTTGTAAACACCACAACGCGAATTGAAGGTTTAAATAAGTATTTCAGCACTTACTTACTCGCTTCGGAAGATGTCATGAATAAGACCGACAATTTTCACGCTCGAAATATCGGTAATTTTATCCTTGCGGGAAAACAACATGCCATCACTATCTATGAAGTTATCAAGCTAAATGAAGATGCATCTGCTAAAGACTTAGAAATTGTTGACAACTTTCATCAGGCTTTAGCCTTTTTTAAGCAAGGTCTATTTAAAGAGGCAGAAATCGCACTAATAACAATATGTAAGGCAATGCCTACAGATGGAGTGTCACGATTTTATTTACAACAGTGTCAACAACAACGTACAATGCCCGTTAATGAAGATTGGGATGGAACCATAAAATTTACACAAAAGTAATTGCCTGTAAAAAATTGGCCGTAAATTTGCCAGTAAAAAATCTTAGAATAAGTTATTTCTGCCTTAACAGTAAATAACTTAGCAGCTCTAAACCCCAAATCAAATATAATAATAATCTTCTTTATGTTGTTTTAAGAAGGATAGATAGGATATCGTTAAAGATAAAGGAAGTATGCGCTTTACATCGCATCATCAAACGCAATGGATGTTATGCGGCATAATAAGTAATGAACACAGTAAAATACATTTTTCTTGTCGGCTTTCTTTTTGTAGGTTTAAATTCAAACCCGGTGTATGCCTATAACTGTGACAACTGGGTTGCTAAGTTACAGTCCACTCAAGGTAGTGTTCAAGTACGCCAAGCCATTAAAAATCAAACCACAAAACAATGGATACAAGTCAATCGAAACGATACCTTCTGCAAAGGTGATGTACTTCGTGTTCAGGAAAATAGTCGTGCAGCCTTACTACTTAAAAATGACACCCTACTTCGTTTAAATCAAAACACAACGATAACCTTTACTAATCTTTCGCCAGACAAACCATCGGTTGTTTCTGTACAGACGGGATTTGCTCATTTTATCAGTCGAGTAAAAGCAGCGTTTGAAGTGATTACCCCATTCATCAATGCAGCGATTGAAGGAACAGAATTTGTTGTTGCAGTTGATAATGGTAAAGCAGAAGTTACCGTATTTGAAGGGTCCGTTCGTGCTTACAACCAATATGGTGAAGTGCGTTTATCTGCCAATCAAACAGCACAAGCAAAAGATGGCCAGGCACCCATACTAATACTAAAAGCAAAACCTAGAGATGCAGTAAATTGGTCTTTATACTACCCTCTTATTATCGCAGCCAAAGCAGATTCATTTACCAAGCAAGCCTCTCTTAAAATCAGTGTAGGTCAAATTGAAGCCGCTAAAACCCTTTTACAAAAGGCGATTTCAAATAATGCGAACAACAGCGAAGCACTTGCCATGCAAGCTGTTATTAGCATTGTACAAAACAACAAAGAAGATGGCTTAAAACTGGCACAACAAGCCGTTACTGCCGATAACAACAGTGCCACAGCCAAACTTGCTCTTAGTTATGCTCAGCAAGCTCACTTTAATATTGAAGAAGCTTTAATAACATTACAATCTGCCACAAAAAATGCAGACGGTACGGAAACAGGCAATGCTTTAATTTGGTCACGAATTGCTGAAGTGTATCTAATGCACGGCGAACTCGATGAAGCATTAACTGCCGCGAAAAAAGCGAATAAGATAAATCCTAATATTGGACGTACTCACACTGTACTCGGCTTTGCTTACCTTACCCGCATTGAAATTAAACAAGCCATCACCAGCTTTAACAATGCAATCAAAAAAGATCAAACCGATCCACTCGCAAGACTCGGTTTAGGGCTCGCAATAATTCGACAAGGTAATTTAAAAGATGGCCGAAGAGAGATTGAATACGCCGCTACTTTAGATCCCAACAATGCACTCATCCGTAGTTATTTGGGCAAAGCCTACTACGAAGAAAAACGAAATAAATTAGCCGCAGTGCAATTTAAGATGGCTAAAGAGTTAGACCCAAATGATCCAACCGCTTATTTTTATAATGCCATTAGATTACAAAGTGAGAATAACCCTATTGCGGCATTACAAGAAATTCAAAAAGCAACTAAGTTAAATCAACGACGAGCCATATACCGTTCAAAATTATTACTCGATCAAGATCAAGCTGTACGTAATACCAGTACCGCACGAATATATTCTGAACTTGGTTTTAATGAAATAGCATTGCTTGAAGCAACCCAAGCATTACAACGTGACTTTACTAATCATTCAGCGCATCGATTTCTATCAGAGGCATACAGTCAAAATGACCGCAATGATATTGCACGTGTTAGTGAGGCATATCAAAGTATTCTTTATTCACCTTTAAATACTAACCCCATTCCGCCCCATATTGGTGAAACAGATTTAGGGACAGTAAATAATGCCGGCCCAACCGATGCAAGCCTAAACGAATACGATGCACTGTTTACTCGCAACGGGACTAACTGGCGAGTAACTGCAATAGGTGGTAACCATCAAACAGCCGGGGATGAAATTCTATACTCTGCGGTTGAAGACAACATGGCTCTTAGCTTAGGCCAATACCATTACCAGACCGAAGGTTTCCGCCCTAACAACGATTTAAAACAAGATATAGTCAATATGTTCTTCCAATGGGCTATTAATCCTAAACAAAGTATTCAACTAGAATATACTGACAATCGAAAGAAAAATGGTGACCTTCGTTTAAAGTTTGACCCAACCAGTTATGTAGCCAATCGTAGAGAAACAGATGATAAAAAATCTATCCGCTTAGGATACTTATACAAACCAACATCAAATTTAGATTTTGTTGCTTCATTTATTTTGCAAGACAATGATAAAACACGTGAATCAAGTACTTCATTTAATGCAACACTAGACCTAGTCAATGGCTTTGATGATCACCATAACTCACATAATTCCGAACTACACGCAGTTTATAAAAGCAATAACTATCAAACTATTCTTGGCACAGGAAATTATGTTGATAACTTTGATAAGAATTCAGTGTTACTTCTAAGAGTTAAAAGCAACGGCAACACGGCATCCGACTTTTCCACTCGTAAGAGTAACACTATCACCAACACAAGCGCATATATTTACGAACTATTCACACTTGACTCTACACTAATTTTAGCCGGCGTCAGTAATAATGATTATGATGACAATGTAAGTAATATTCATGCAAGCCAAATTAATCCAAAGCTCGGAATTCAATTTGAAATCTCACGAAACACCTACAAAATGGCCTATTTTAGTACACTTCAAAAATCATTACTAAACAACCAAACACTTGAACCTACAAATATTTTAGGTTTTAATCAATTTTATAATGATACAAATGCTGCAAAAGCCAATAATATCGCCTTAGGAATAAATTCAAGAATCAATGCGACTCTAAATAGCGAAATCAGCTATATCAAAAGAGACTTATTAATACCTATCATTAAAAACAACAAACAAGTTGAAGAAGGTCAGAAAGAATCTATAGCCAGCGCTTATTTAAATTGGCTTCCAACAAATACATTAGCCATCAATATAGGGATAGAGTATTTAGAACAGTTACGGGAATACGTTAATCCAGTATCAACAAGCGTTCCATTAGCTATGACTACAACCAAATATCCTCTGAATCTAATTTATAGTAGTCAGTCGCAAATGAGTTATCAACTTACAACAACTTATTATGATCAAGACATCACACAGCCTATATCCAGTTCTCAGAATAATGAACTACATGATAGTTTTGTTATTGTAGATTCTGTAGTTAGTTATGATTTTCCAAAACGAAAGGGAAAACTTAGTTTAATTATAAACAACCTTTTTGATCAAGAGTTCAAGTACCAAGATACAACTTTTAGGAACGCCTTAGCACAACAACCGACGATTCAACATGAACGAGGTGTTACATTGAGAGCCACATTTAATTTTTAAAAAAGTAATACTAAAACTAAAAAGGGAGAAAAACATGAAAAACGTACCTGTACTATATACCATCATTATAATCTTAGCTATTTTGCTGATTCTCAGTCTATTGGGAATATGCCAACAGAATAATTCAGCAGTCGTTCCATCTACCGGCATATTAAGTAGCATAGAAAAAAATAACAGCCATGGTGCAATCTTAATATCAAATTCTGGAAAACTATCATTGGTAAACTCTAAAGGTGAACCAAGTAAACCTTGTACTTTTGCTAGCTCCGACGCACTCAAAACAAAAGGTAAAGGAAAGCCTTGCAAGGGTTATGTTAATGGCAAAGTGCTTGGCATGGCAGCTATTCCGTTACTCTATACAAAAGGTTCTTTTTGTATGGGAATAATAGATAGTTCAGGACAACCATTTCAAGTCTGCGATTAAACATAGTTATTGGGTTCAGAGTAAAAATCATTTAGGTTTCTACTCTGACCTTCTTTAAAGTAAAAACAGCACTGTTAATCAGTGCTGTTTTTTTATTTCTAGTGTTAAATTTATTAACTAAATATCCAAATTGTGCCCTTCTAAATTTACTTACCCCCCTCGTGTTGCTATAGTTTAGTCAATAGATTAAAGGAGTAATCTTATGACCTCTTGTAATATTAAACAGTATTTAGGGATGAATATCAGTTCTTTATGCAGTAATAGTTACCATAAAAGCTCAGATGACCATTGCGCGCATTTTGTAAGCCACGTTCTAGGATTTCGTTTTGGATTCAAGTGCCGAGGTATGAGTGGTAAAGGCAATAAAGATGATTCTGCATCAATTCGAGTCCATGAAGTGTTTTCAAAATGCAAAAAAGTTGGAAAATGGACAAGTAAATCGAGTACAACAAAATTTTGTCTTGCCTTTGTAACAAGCTCTTCTAACGTAAATTTGAAAAATAAAGTAATGAGAAATCATCCTAGGAAACACATTGGAGTATATCTTAACGGTAAGATTTATCATTACTCTAATAGCAAGAATAAGGTTGTAAAACAAACTCCGGCTGCATATGCCAATCATTATTCAGGTAATGATATAACCGTTTATTATGGGACGATGCCCAAATGATTATAAAAAATAGCTATTTATTAATTGCTAGTCTATTTGTTCTTACATGCTTATTAATAGTACAGAATAGCATAGCGGGAAAAGAAGAATCTTCTTTGGGAAAAAAAGATATTTTAAAAGCCCTATTCAAGAATCAAGATGTTTTACTTAAAAAATCATCTCATTGTAATGGTGTAGGTACTGATGAGGGCGACCTTACTATTGGTGATTATCTTAGTGGCTTTTGGGCTTTTCATAATAATAAAAAAGGACAAAATTGGATAGAAGTAGAAGTTACTAAGTCTTCAAATTCAATTTACTTAGCAAAAGTTTTACTCTATAGAAAAAACAAAGAAGAAAATTGGGGTTGGGGAGTTTCCTTTGAGCTGGATAGTAAAACTAAGGTTCGGCGAAATAGTTTTACTTGTATAGGAAGTGGATAGGCACTAACTATGCAGCATGGTATTTCGCATAGCGAATTTTAACTTGAATATCTTGAACCGAAGGTGGTATTAGATGTTTAAGACTGTCGGGCTGACAGGTAATGACGACAACAACTTCGTTTGTGTCAGGGCGAGGGATAATCATATCTACGCCTTCAAGTTCTAACCATTTTCCTGCAACTTCCATTGCCTGGGATAATTTTGTCATTGGTTTTACCTTTGTGATTTTGAATAATTTTAGACAATTTATATGCAAATTCATGTGACCTATGCACATTTGTTCTGTGCATTAATCACACTTTAGGTAAATAAATAACCAAGCGAAAGAGTAAGTTAGCTGATACTTAAACAATAAATATGCACAACCAGAGCTATTTCCTAGTATTTTGCTAAGGTATTCCATTTTACTACCATTTATATTAGAATAAGCTTATTATCAACTGATTAATTATTATTCATTTATAGAAATAAACCAGAGGTTATCTCCATGGACGTATTAGAACGTATTGGCAGTATCGTAAATGACAACGCAGTTGTTGTTTTTATGAAAGGCACTCCTCAGCTTCCACAATGTGGCTTTTCGAGCAGAACGGCTGAAGCTTTAATGGCGTGCGGCGAAGAATTTGCCCATGTTAACGTGTTAGCTGACCCTGAAATTTTCCAAAACCTACCACGCTATGCGGATTGGCCTACTTTCCCACAAGTTTACATTAAAGGTGAGCTTATCGGTGGTTGTGACATTACCTTAGAAATGTTCCAAAAAGGCGATTTGAAAAAAATGATTACGGAAGCTGTTGCTTAAGTCGCACTCTCTGGAATACTAAAAAAGCCCAACCTAAAATTAGGTTGGGCTTTTTTTTGCCTATATTTTATAAGTGGCAGACTCTTTATAATAGAAAGATACTTATAGTAGTCACGTCATACCCGCGTAGGCGGGTATCCAGAAGATTTTAAAATTAGCTTTATTTAATAGACTGGATTCCCGCCTGCGCGGGAATGACGACTGACGAAAGATTATTGTTAACCTTCAGGTATTTCGGGCTTAAAAGCACTATCCCAAGTATTCACAATTTTACAAAACAGCTCGGCTGTTTTTTCAGTATCATAAATAGCTGAATGGGCATCGTTATTGTTCCACTTAATACCAGCCGCTTTACCCGCCTTTGCTAACACGGTTTGACCATATGCTAGCCCACCGAGGGTTGCTGTATCAAAAGAACTAAACTGGTGAAATGGATTTTTCTTTATTTTACAGCGATCTGAAGCAGCCTTAATAAAGCCCAAATCAAAAAATGAATTATGCCCCACTAGAATTGCTCGACTACATTTTGTGGCTTTAACGAGCTGACGAATCGGTTCAAAAATATGCTCAAGAGCATCTTTCTCGTCCATTGCCATACGAAAAGGGTTGTAAGGGTCGATACCGGTGAATTGTAGAGCTTCTTCTTCCATTGCAGATCCCGGAAAAGGCTCCACATGACAAGAAATGGTTTTTCCCATTCCTACCGTGCCATCCGCTTTCATTAAAATGGGAACCGCCGCAACTTCAAGTAATGCGTGTTTATTGCAATTAAAACCGCCAGTTTCAACATCAACAACAACAGGCAAAAACCCTCTAAAACGCTTATTTATTGGATTATTTTCTTCTTCTATCATCCGCGACAGGATACTAAAACATTGAATGAATTGCGATGTTTTAACCAAAATTAAAACATTAAGATACTATTGGTAGGACTTCCCCAATATATATTGGACATATAAATTGTAAATACTTCACACTATTTATGTGAAATAACCTGCTCGTTTTTTAACCAATTTAGTCAATACTTTAGTCAGGTTAGCTGTACTTATTTTGGAGTTTAAGATGTCGAAATATGAAAATATCCTAACAGAAGCGGCTCAATGGTTAACAATTCCAGGTGTTGAAACGATAATTCCCAATCCTGATGATAATTCCATTATGGTCATCGTTTCTTGCTCAACTTTATTATTAATTAACTTTATACCTGAATTTTACAAAGGATATGTTGTAAGTCTATATTATGTGCATGGACTCAACCTAAGTCCTAAAAAGAAGTTCGATTTTAATTTCCCATTAATTAATATTCTATCTACGCCCACTTAATCCACGTGCATTTGTAACCAATATTCCAACAAAGCCAAGTGCCATAGCTTACTTCCTTGCAATCGTGTGAAATACTCATCTGGTTTTTGTAATAATTTATCAACATAAGCACGGTTATAAACACCGCGATTTATACATGCACTACTATTTAATATATCTTGCATAAATTCCAGAAATTCTCCGCGAACATATTTAAGTGCTGGCATAGGAAAATAACCTTTAGGTCGGTCGATAACCGAGTCGGGAACAATACCGCGCGAGATTTCCTTTAAGACATGTTTACCACCCGATTGTAATTTCATTTCAGGTGGCATTTTTGCAGCAAGTTCAACTAAGTGATGATCTAAAAAAGGAACACGCGCTTCTAAACCAAAAGCCATCGTCATATTGTCTACACGTTTAACGGGATCATCGACAATTAATGTATTGGTGTCCATATGTAAAACACGATCGATAAAAGTATCGGCTTTTGGGCGCGCTAATAAATCTTCGATAATTTTCGAGGTATAGTCTTCGCCACGGTAATCATCACTCACTGTTTCTAAAAATTCAGAATGATCGCGGTCAAAATAATATTTTGAAAAACGCTCTACGCCTTGAGTAGATTTATCGTTGTGTATTTGGTCGAACCAAAAATATCCGGCAAAGACTTCATCTGCGCCCTGCCCACTTTGAACAACCTTTACATGCTTAGATACTTGTTCTGATAATAAATAAAACGCAACCGCGTCTTGCCCGACCATTGGTTCCGACATAGCTTCGACAGCTTCAGGTAATCGTTTTAGAACTTCGGCATTGGGAATTTGAATTTTTTGATGTTGTGTTTGATAACGTTCTACAACTTGATCTGAATATTCAAACTCACTGCCCTTTTCTTCTGGTTGATCTTCAAAACCAATTGAGAAAGTACGTATATCTTTTACGCCAGCTTCAGCCAACAAACCAACGAGTAAACTTGAATCTAAACCACCCGACAATAAAACACCGACTGGAACGTCGGCAATATCTAATCGTTTTTTTACAGCATTACGCAAACTATCATGAATCGCTTCATTCCACTCTTTCTCACTCAATACTTTATCTTGCCGTGAAGCATCTAACGTCCAATAACGTTCAATCTTCGCTTCTGTATTTTTACTAATGGTAAGTGTTGTACCCGGTTCTAATTTTTGAATACCATTTAAAATAGTATTCGGTGCAGGAATAACAGCATGTAATGTAAATTGATTATGTAACCCAACTGGATTAATACTAGTATCAATCGCATTATCTATTTTATTACTTGCGATTAAAGCTTGCATATTAGAAGCAAAACGAAGTTTTTTATCGTTTAATGAAATATATAGCGGTTTTATTCCCATACGATCACGCGCCAAGAATAAACTTTGTTTTTTCCAATCCCAAATAGCAAAAGCAAACATGCCATGTAAATGTTCAGGACATTTATTGCCCCATTTATGATACGCCTTTAAAATGACTTCGGTATCACCATGCGACTTAAACTTATAACCTTCTTTTATAAATTGTTCTCTAAGCTCAGGGTAGTTATATATAGCACCGTTGAAGACAAGCGTTAGTTGCAACTCTTCATCAACCATGGGTTGATTTGAATCTTCTGATAAATCTATTACAGACAAACGTCGGTGAGCAAATCCCACTTGTGATTGCAACCATGTACCTTCCGCATCAGGGCCGCGACGCTCTAACTTAGAAAGCATTGATTGAATCATTTCTTGATTTATTGGTTGTTCGTCAAATCGAACTTCGCCACAAATTCCACACATTTATTTTTGTTCCGTTGTTAATTTATAAATTTTAAAACTTCATTCTATACAGATAAACTTAAATTAATAATAAAACTATAGTTCCGACGTCTTTCCCGCGTAGGCGGGAATCCAGTCCATTAAATTTAAGTTGAATTTTATCCCCTCTGGATACCCGCCTGCGCGGGTATGACGATCACTACTTTATGGCTTACCCCAACCACCACCACCGGCTGTTTGTATTTTTAAAGAGTCGCCTTTCTTAACATCCAGACTCACTTTTGCATCTAAGACTTTCTCATTCAAACTATTTATTCCAACAGCAGCATCTTTGCCACCATTCACTCCCCAAGGAGCTTGATAGCGTCGCTCAGTTAATAAGGTAACGCTTGCTTCATGTAAAAATTCGTATTCCCGAATAATACCATTACCACCACATAGTTGACCTTGGCCGGCAGAATCTTTTCGCAATGCATATTGTTTAATACGTAAAGGATAATTAATTTCCAATACTTCAACGGGTGTGTTTAATGTATTCGTCATATGCGTTTGTACACCACTTAATCCAGCTGACTTTGGACTCGCGCCCATGCCGCCTCCGATGGTTTCATAATAATCCCATGCAGCTGTATCGGCATCACCAACGTATCCCATTGCAACATTATTCATACTGCCATGACTTGCTGCAGCAAGTTGCTCTGGTATTGCCTGGAGTAATGTGCCAATAATAACATCAACAATTCGTGTACTGGTTTCTACGTTACCCGCTGCTACTGCTGCTGGGCGTATTGCATTTACTAAACTCGCTTCAGGTGCCGTTAAAGTAATTGCACGAAAACTTCCAGCACATGCTGGAGTGTAATCCGGTAGTAAGCAACGAAAGACATAATAAACTGCAGCAGCCGCTACCGATAAAGGGCAATTGATATTGCCGGCCACTTGCCTGGAAGTACCTTCAAAATCAACATGAATAGTATCGCCTTCTACCGTTATACAAGCAGAGATGGGTATACGCTTATTACCTTGGCCGTCATCATCCATATAGTCGGTAAAACAATATTTCCCATCGGGAATTTTTCTGTATACCGGCAGGGCTAAGCGTTCACCATAATCATTTAAATGATTTAACGCCGAGGTAAATGCTGCTGAATCTTCTTTATCTTGAAGTTCACTAATCATTGCCTGTACACGTTGGCAACCGGTTCGGTTTGCACTCATTTGGGCGGCAACATCGCCTTGCATCGTTTGTGGCTGACGCGTTGCTTCCAATAAAGTATTCATCATTTCGTTTTGTAGAATTCCTTGTCGACAAATATAGCTTGGAGGAATAATGAGGCCCTCTTCATCTAAACAGGAAGATATAGGCATCGACCCTGGCGATTCTGCACCGATGTCAGCGTGATGCGCTCTATTAGCAACAAATGCAAGCAAGATACCGTCTTTTAGAACAGGGGAAATAAAGGTTACATCCGGTAAATGCGTCCCACCTAAATAAGGATCATTGACGATAACCATATCATCTGCTTGCCAGTCAAAACGACTAATTATCCCTTTCATGGCGTAGGCCATACTGCCTAAATGCACAGGAATATGCGCAGCTTGAGCGCATAAATTCCCTTTTGCATCAAATATTGCACAAGAAAAATCGAGCCGATCTCGTATATTTGGGGAGAAGGCTGCTCGCTGTAATATTGCGCCCATTTCGGCACACACCGAAGCCAAACGATTCGAAAAAAGACTTAAATCTATAATATTCACGGGGCTAATATAGCGCGATTAATTAGGAAAATCATATATTAAAGGGACAATAAAACTTATGAAATATGGGGTTATCCTCATCCAAATGCTAAGCCAAAATACGGCCATTAGGGGTGCCTGCTTGGCAATACTGTAGTAAACTAGTCAAACTTTTTTATAGCTACATTTAGCAAATTTTAATAACTACAAACCTAAATAGGGGAAATACATCATGAATCCATTAAAATCGGTACCTGGCACAATTGCCAGCGGTTTTATCTTAGCCATTATTATTTTAGTTGCGACAGGCGCATCTAACCCAGGCGCTCTTGCGATAGAAGTTTGGTTCCATGTTATTGCTGGTGTTATCTGGATTGGCTTACTTTACTACTTCAACTTTGTACAAGTTCCTGGCGTTGGCGCGGCTTTAGCTGATACTGATGGCCCTGGTCCTGCCGCAATTAACAAATATGTTGCTCCACGTGCATTATTTTGGTTCCGTTGGGCTGCTGTTGCAACATGGTTAACAGGTCTTGGTGCATTACAAAACTTACCAGGTGTTCCTGAAGGCTCTAGCGGCATACATTTAGCATTCACTTTCGCTGACAACTTCCAAGTAATTGGTCTTGGCGCATGGTTAGGTACTATTATGTTAATTAACGTATGGGTTTTCATTTGGCCTAACCAAAAGAAAATCTTAGGTATTGTTGATGCATCTGCAGAACAAATTGCAGGCGCTAAAGTGATTGCTTTAATGGCTTCACGTACAAATACTGTTTTATCTATTCCAATGTTAATGACAATGGTTGGCTACGGTCACGGTCTTACATTTTCATTCTAGAATAGCTTCGACATAAACCGGTTTGAAAGTAAAACTTCAAGCCGGTTTTTTAGTGCCCGTTTTTTATCTTTACGGGCACTTATGATCTTTTTCCCTCAAACTCCCCCGACCGTTGATGCCCGTTTCTTCTGATCTTTACGGGCACTTATTTAGTGTCAGTTTCTTTGCATACTGACACTTATGATTTCCTCTGATCTCTTTCTTCCAAACTACCCCAACAATTGATGTCCGTTTCTTTTGATTTTTACGGACACTTATGATTTCCGTTGATCTTTTTATCTCAAGTTAACCCAAAACTTGATACCCGTTTTTTATTCCACCAGCAAAAGATTGCTCAAGTGTTTTAGCGCCAACGTCTTCTGCTAGATATCTATAAAGCATAAACTATGCGAAACAACGTGGTATAGCACACTTTATAACAACCTAAACCTACGTTTTAAAGCCATAAATTTGCGTATATTCGTCGAAAAGACTAAAATTAATGGTTTTCCCCCTTAATAAATGGGGTGAACATGATACAACCACATAGCGGTCGAATTCCAATTTTGGATACAAAGGGTGTCTCTTTAAGATATCTCAGAAAAAAATACTGGAATGGCTGCTTTTTCGTTTTAAAGCTTTACGATAAGAAACTGAATACTATGTCTGATTATTTAATGAAAAATTATGCACCTCTTCCTGTTACCTTTACTAAAGGTGAAGGTGCTTCACTCTGGGATACTGATGGAAAGCAATATCTCGACGTTCTCAGTGGCGTTGCAGTTTGTAGTTTAGGCCATGCGCATCCAGAAGTTGCCATGGCTATTGCAAAACAAGCTAAGCAACTCATTCATACGTCGAACTGGTATCACATCGCTCACCAAGAAGAACTCGCCGCTGAACTTTGTAATCTAAGTAGTATGGATAGTGTGTTCTTTAGTAATTCCGGTGCCGAAGCAAACGAAACAGCGATAAAACTTGCACGTTTATATGGGCACAGTAAAAACATCGACGAACCTGCCATTATTGTAATGGATGGAAGTTTTCACGGACGTACTTTAGCGACACTTTCTGCGACAGGAAATCGTAAAGTACATGCAGGCTTTGAACCATTGGTGCAAGGTTTTGTGAGAGCACCTTATAACGATTTAGAAGCCATTGAAAATATCGCTAACAATAATAAGAACGTCGTCGCAGTATTGGTTGAACCCATTATAGGTGAAGGTGGTATCAAGATTCCTGATACAGACTACCTTACGGGCATTCGCAAACTTTGCGATGATAATGGTTGGTTAATGATTCTCGATGAAATTCAAACAGGCATGTGTCGAACAGGCGAATGGTTTGCTTTTCAACATAGCGATATAACACCTGATATTATGACGCTTGCTAAAGCTCTAGGTAATGGCGTACCCATTGGAGCTTGTCTTGCAAAAGGTGAGGCTTCTGAATTATTTGCACCAGGCAATCATGGAAGCACCTATGGCGGCAATCCTCTTGTTTGCGCAGCAGCACTTGCTGTTGTAAATACAATGAAAAAAGAAAAGTTAGCAGCACGTAGTAAAGTACTAGGGCAGACAATGTTAGCGCAGCTAAAAAATGAACTGGAAGAAAACCCTGCGGTTGTCGATATTCGTGGACGAGGTTTAATGCTTGCAGTTGAACTTGATCGCCCCTGTACAGAACTTACGAGCCAGGCTCTAGAAAAAGGCTTACTTATAAATGTAACGGCTGATAAAGTTGTACGCTTACTACCACCGCTTATTATAAGTGATGAGCAAGCGACTGAAATCACACAAAAAGTCGCATCCCTCATTAAAGACTTTGTAAAATAACTAGAAGAACTTTTACCATGAAACATTTTTTAACATTATTAGATATACCTGCTAACGATTTAGACCGTTTAACTCAACGCGCGATCGAATTAAAAGAGATGCAACATCGTGGTGAAATTTTTGAACCGCTAAAGAATAAAGTAATGTCGATGATCTTCGATAAATCATCAACTCGAACTCGCGTTTCATTTGAAACGGCTATGCACCAATTTGGTGGACATGCCATATTTCTATCTCCACGTGATACTCAGCTTGGTCGTGGCGAACCTGTTGAAGATAGTGCTCGTGTTCTATCAAGCATGGTTGATATCATCATGATTCGTACCTTTTCACACGAAATGGTTGAAGCTTTTGCAGCGAATTCAAGTGTTCCCATTATTAATGCATTAACAGATTTATATCACCCTTGTCAGTTACTTGCAGACATGCAGGCTTACCGTGAAAATCGAGGCAGTATAAAAGGTAAAACAGTAACCTGGATCGGCGATGGCAATAATATGTGTCATTCATATATCAATGCTGCACGTCAATTTGATTTCAAGTTAAATATCGCCACACCAAAAGGTTATGAACCTAATGCTGATATTATGAAAGCGGCTGGAGATCGTATTTTTCTTACCTCTAAACCAGAAGAAGCCGCTGAGAATTCAGATTTAATTTCAACCGATGTTTGGGCGAGTATGGGGCAAGAAGAAGAACAAAAATTACGTGAAGAAGCTTTCGCGGGGTTTCAGGTCACTTCTAAACTAATGAAACTTGCTAATAAAGATGCTGTCTTTACTCATTGTCTTCCTGCTCACCGAGGTGAAGAAGTATCTGCAGATGTTATTGACGGTTCGCAAAGCATTGTTTGGGATGCAGCCGAAAATCGATTACATAGCCAAAAGGCCCTATTGGAATATTTAATGACAAAATAAAATGCCAGAATGAAAAGCACCAGAACATAAATACTGGAATAATTAATCAATACCGTACACCTGTATGCGATTCCTGTGCATAAGAAATACCCGCAAAAGCAATAATTTCACTCTAAAGCATTTCATTTTTTGGACGCTATAAATAAGGCAACTTATCAATTTAGACTTATTAATTTAGCTGGCGTTACAAAATATGAAGCCACAATAGTGTTACAAAGAACAAAAACATGCGACTAATATTCATAAAAATCATAGTGTTACTCTCACTCTATAGTGTGAGTCTGTATGCTAATACTACCCCTTTGCAAGATGGGTTTGATGCATATCGTGCAGGTCGATACGACGTTGCACTTAAGTACTGGTTACCTCTAGCCAAAAGCAATGACATATCAAAAGATAATGCGGACGCAATGTATAACCTTGGCCTGCTCTACATGAAGGGGCAAGGCGTTGATCAAGACTATAAATTAGCTAAACAATGGTTTAAACGCGCAGCATTCTATGGCAGTGCGGATGCTGCGTATAATTTAGGTGCTATGTACATGGGCCAAAAATTTGGTTTCCCAAGTAAAAAAGATGCCTTATATTGGTGGAATGAAGCGGCTGAGCATGGACATACTGATTCACAATATAATCTTGGTGTATTACTAGCCTTTGGTCATGCAACTAAAGCAAATCCAAAATCGGCATTATCTTGGTGGTATAAAGCAGCGGTGAAAGGCCACAAGCAATCTGCTCAAGCTTTAGCTGAAGCCTATGAAAAAGGTTTGTTCGGTCTTAAAAAAGATACCAAACTTGCGCTTTACTGGCAAAAACGCGCTAGGTAAAGATCCGAGTCTAATATATCCCCTTCTATTTCTATTATTAGATAAATTAATTATTTAAAAACATCGCTGTCGCGGGTGCTATTACTGTTATCTTACTTTGTAATATGCATACCATTAAGATTACTCCCAAATTATATACAACGTAAAATTATAATATCTGTTACTCACTAAAAATTATTTTCATTTTTAATGAGACAGCAGTGGCAACATTACAACAGTAAATCACTGTCATAAAAGCTTCATTTTTTTGTAAAAGAAATGTCATAAAGTTTCAGCATGATGCTCCCACTTAAGAAATAACACATTAAAACTTAACTGGGGAATACTCATGAATAAAAATTTAATTGCTGCAGCAACGGTAGCATCTATCTTACTACCTACAACATATGCAAATGCGGCACAAGTTTTAGATAAGAAACTCGAAATCTATGGCAAAGTTCATCTATCTGTTGATTCTAGTGATACTGATAATCCTGCCGTTACAAATGATGGCGTAGGTATTTCAAGTAACTCTAGTCGTTTAGGTTTTAAAGGCGAATTACCAGCTGGTGACTTAAAATTCATATATAAAATTGAATCTGAAGTTTCTTTTGACGAAGGCGGAAGCTCTTTAGCAGGCCGTAATACTTACGCGGGCTTAAAAGGTGGTTTTGGTCAAATTATTTTAGGTCAACATGATACGCCGTTTAAAACAGTAGGTTCTAAATGGGGTATCTTTGGCGATAGCGTTGGTGAACGCCGTTCAATTTTAGGTGCCGGTTATACTAGCGGTAATCAATTAAACGAACGTGCTAAAAACGCGATTATGTATACCTATAAAACAAAAGCGATTACTTTTGATGCGCTTTATGCAAATGATCCTGAATCTGCATCAGGAACCCAGGACAATACAGATAAAAATGTATTGAGCGTTAGTTTACGTTATAAAAATGGTCCTTTCTGGATTGGCGTAGCAAATGAATCTTGGGAAGAACATAGTAAAATGGCTGATGGTGATGCACTTCGCGTTGCAGCTCGATACAAATTCGGTAGCACTGCTCAAGTTGGTTTAATTTATGAATCAATCGATTCAGATACAGTTAATGAATGGAAACGTGATGTAACGGGTATCAATGCTAAATTCAACATAACTAAATCAACAAATATCCGCGCACAGTACCTCATTGCAGATGATGCTGATAATACAACCGATACTGGCGCTGAGAAAATCTCCTTAGGTGTTTTCCATAAATTGGATAAAAAAGCTGAAGTTTATATCGCTTATGGCGCAACGGATAATGATGCAAATGCAAAGTTCCAGGCTGTTGATGGTGGACACGGCGATGAAGTTAAAACTGCCACAGGTCAAGACCCAAGTGCTCTATCTCTAGGATTAATCTATAAATTCTAGTATTAATCGCTATTGCAACACGGGATGTTGCAATAGCGACTTTATTTATGTTTATCTTAAAGCCAACACCAATCTAACTGTATCCCTTCTGAGTCAACTCAATCAAGTAAAAGCATATTTCAGAACCATGTAATTATTGCTAATATAGCCATCATGAGTGCAGTATTGGAGCTATGACATATTGAATTCCTTCTCATCATGGCCAAACCATCGTGAATAACCTTAGCTGAAGGCTATGAAAAAGGTTTGTTTGGATTAAAAAAGACGAAAAGCTCGCCTTATATTGACAAAAACGAGTGAATTAATATTTATTCATATCCCCCAAAATCATCCAAAAAGATGTCACTGTCCATCCGTACCTATAACCACATTTTTCTCAATTACTTAATACTTGCCTAGCGAGCTAACAGCATTTAAATCACGTATATAATTTCTCTTCTAAACCATTGAGCTTATTCACTATTTTGTGATCACTTTGCTTGCTTTGTCGATCTTATGAATATATATTAAGCCATACTTCACTTATAAAACTATTATCTTGGAACCCCCCTCATGAAGAAATTATTATTACTTATCATATTAACAACTGCTTCGAGTGCATTTGCTGAATCTCAGTATGTCAGTGATAAATTACGTATCACTCTTCGCACTGGTGAGGGAACACAATTCCAAATAATTCGAGCTCTTGAAAGTGGTGTAAAACTCGAAGTTATCGAACAAACTGAAACAGGCTATACCCACGTTAGAACGGAAGATGGTACTGAAGGTTGGGTACGTAGCCAGTACTTAATTGCTGAGCCTATTGCTCAAGATAAATTAGATAGAGCTGAAATTAAACTTGAAAAGTACAAAACTCAAGTCGAAAAATTAAAAGCTGAACAATCAATATTAAAAAAAGAAAGAAAAGAATTATCTACAACAAAGAATTCATTATCTGAAAAATCAAGCTCGCTTGAATCAGAACTAGCTCGGTTATCCAAGGTCGCAGCAAAACCCATTTTGTTAGATAAAGAAAATCGTAACCTACAACAAGAAAACGTGAAGCTAGGGAAAGATTTACAAATGATACATCAAGAAAACCAGGTGTTAAAAGACCAGTCAAATCGAGAATGGTTTATTGCTGGCGCACTTGTACTTTTAGGTGGAATTTTACTTGGACTCGCTATTCCTAAAATGCGCTTCAACAAAAAATCATCTTGGTAGAAAGTATACGAAAGTTAAGTAAGCAATTACTCAACTTTTTTCTCTGTTGGACCTAAATAGATCTACGTCTGTGAAAAAAAATATTACAAATCCTAAAGATTACTTTGTTGACTGGTTTCGCCAGTCAACACCGTATATCAATGCTTTTAGAAATAAAACATTTGTTATCGCTTTTGGAGGCGAACTCCTAACAGAGACTCAATTCACACCGCTAGTGCATGACATTATGTTACTCCATAGTTTGGGTGTTAAATTAGTACTTGTTCATGGTGCTCGGCCTCAAATTGAAACGCGTCTTAAAAAATTAGGCGGCGAAATTAAGGTCGTTAATGGTTTACGTATAACAAATGATTTAGCACTGGAATGTGTTATTGATGCGGCTAGTCGAGTACGTGTTGAAATAGAAGCGTTATTATCAATGGGGCTTGCGAATACTCTAACGGCAGGGAAAACTGTTCATATAAGTTCTGGGAACTTTGTTACAGCACAACCTCTTGGTATTCGTGATGGCATTGATTACCAACATACTGGTGAAGTCAGAAAGATTGCGACCGATACTATTCAAGCAATGCTCACTCACAACAATCTTGTTTTAGTTCCACCCTTAGGTTATTCACCTACTGGTGAAGTTTTTAATTTAAATGCAAAAGATCTAGCAGCTGAATTAGCTAGCCAGCTTGAAGCAGAAAAACTCATTTATTTTATTAATGATAAAGGTATTACGAATTCCAAGAATCAGCTGATAAGAGAGCTTATTTCATCTGACGCTGAAGAATTACTTACGAAAAAAACTAAAATGTCCGAGAGTACTATTCGTTGCGTCCAAAATGCAATAAAAGCGGTCAATAATAACGTTCCTCGCAGCCATCTTATTGACCGACATATTGATGGTGGGCTTCTAACCGAGTTATTTACACGAGATGGTTGCGGTTCTCTTATCTCTGCAAATAATTTTGAAGTCATTCGCCAGGCAAATATTGATGATATGGCAAGCCTTATTGATCTTATCCAGCCATTAGAGGATGAAGGAATACTGGTTAAGCGATCTAGAGAAAATCTTGAAATTTCTATCTCTTCATTCACCGTTATTGAAAGAGATGGAATGATTATTGGTTGTGCCGCATTGTTTCCGTTTATTAAAGAAAAAACAGGAGAGCTATCTTGCTTTGCTGTACATCCTGATTATCAAAACAGTGGTCGCGGCGATACTTTATTTAATGCAATACAGCAACATGCCAAGCAACTAGGGCTTCAGAATTTATTTGTACTCACCACAAGAACTTCACAGTGGTTTAAAGAAAGAGGTTTTAAACAAAAAGATATCAAACAACTACCCGTAAAACGTCGCCAGCTTTACAATTACCAGCGAAACTCAAAAATGTTTGTTAAAAACGAGTTAATCTAAATCGTGTGTATGAAACCCCATGCTTAAAAACAAACCTTTTCTAAAATGGGCTGGGAATAAATTTCGACTGATGGATAAGATAGATAATCTTTTACCGACCGGTAAAAGATTAATCGAACCTTTTGCAGGTTCAGCCGCCGTTTTTCTCAATACAAATTATTCTAATTATCTTTTATCTGATAGCAATGCTGATTTAATCAATTTATATAACTTACTAAAAGAGCAAGGCGCTGATTTTATAAATTATTGTCGCCCATACTTTAATAAAAAATATAATAATGAAGCTGCCTACTATGAATTACGCCGACAATTTAATAATACTCGTTCGATGCGAAAAAAATCCGCTTTGTTTTTATATTTAAATCGACATGGTTACAACGGCCTGTGTCGCTATAATATGAAAGGTGGTTATAACGTTCCCTTTGGGCGTTATAAAAAGCCTTATTTTCCTGAAAATGAAATGCTAGTGTTTGCAGAAAAAGCAAAAAATGCAACATTCATACATGAAGACTTTTCAATTGTTATGCAACAATCTATAAAAGGGGATGTTATCTATTGCGATCCACCGTATGCACCACTTTCAAAATCAGCAAATTTCACTCAATATAGCGCTGGTGGTTTTAATCTGGATCAACAAGAGTATTTAGCTGACATCTCAGCTCGGAAATCAGCTCAAGGTATTCCTGTTCTCATTTCAAATCACAATACGTCATTTACATTAAAAACCTATCACCAAGCTCAAAAAATAGCTAAATTTAAGGTGCAACGTTACATTAGTTGTAATGGAAATAAACGCAAATCTGCAGGCGAATTACTCGCTCTTTTTAGCTAATCGTATTTATAACAAATAGTTAGTTGCGACAATTAAGCTAATCTCACGTTTAAATTGCGTATTTAGTTACCAAATAATTCTAAAGCTCTACTCTCAGATTGCCGATAAAGTCTTTAACGCAGGATACTCATTAAAGTGCCAGGAAGCCTAAACGTAGTTATGAGGTAATAGGTGCTTATGCCGCATCCACATCAAGTTTTATATAGTTCGGTACTCATCATCGAAAATGATGAATTTAGCGCGAGCTTAGTTGAATATTTATTACACCGTGAAGGCTATCAAGTCGCAACGGCGTATACATCATCTCATGTCAAACGTATTTTTGAAGTCATGTTGCCGCCTGACTTAATTTTTATTCATGCAAATCTTTCATATATAAATACGCATGAATTTATTACAGAAATACGCCAGCATCCTAAATGGAAACACTTACCTGTTGTTGTCGTAGGTGATGAAAAAGATAGTACCGTTGATGAAATATTAGAAACGGGAGCAGATGACTTTATATTGAAACCTTACTTTCCAAATGAATTAATTCGTCAAGTTGAGATTCATGCCAAGAGGACGCATTAATTAAATAATCAATGCTGATATTAAAATTGAATTACATTTTGAAAGACATGAAAAATTTAGTCATTGCAAGCGAATGACTCTGTTTTATATTTTTAGAAACTATCATCTAATGGAACAACGCGTAAAATTTCTTCTGGCGTTGTTAAACCCATTGCGACTTTTTGAGCGCCAGATATTCTTAATTGCAACATACCTTCTTTTACGGCTAAGCGTCTAATTTCTACTGCATCACTGTCTGGAGTTATTTTATGTCGCAAGGTATTTGACATAGTCAGCATTTCATACAAACCTACTCGACCTAAGTAACCAGTATCACGACATTCATCACAGCCAACCGCTTTAAAAAATGTTCCTTTGCCCGTTACTTTATAAGGCTTGGTTAAAGCATGCCATACATCTGGATCGACTTCTGTCGGCACTTTACAATGCGGACATAAGGTACGAGCAAGTCGTTGGGCCATAATCCCATTCAATGTAGCATTTAATAAATACGCCGGAATACCAATTTCTCTTAATCGAGGAATTGCTGCAGCTGAATCATTAGTATGAAGCGTTGATAAAACTAAATGCCCGGTGAGGGCTGCTTGAATTGCCATTTCGGCCGTTTCTTTATCCCGGATTTCACCTACCATGATTATATCTGGATCTTGCCGCATTAGAGTTCGTATACCCGTTGCAAATGTCACATCAATATTAGTTTGTACTTGCATTTGATTAAATTCAGAAACAATATTTTCAATTGGATCTTCAACCGTACTCACATTTACTTCCGGTGTCGCAAGCTGTCGAAGAGTTGCATACAAGGTAGACGTTTTACCAGAACCCGTTGGACCTGTTACTAAAACAATACCATGTGGCTGTGTCACCATATTGTTCCAACATGCAATATCTTTTTCGCCAAAACCTAAGGCTGTAAAATCTTTAGTTAGTACAATAGGATCGAAAATACGCATTACAAGTTTTTCGCCAAACGCTGTCGGCATGGTGGATAAACGTAATTCTATTTCCGCACCATCTTGTAATTTAGTTTTAATACGGCCATCTTGAGGGCGACGTTTCTCGACCACATCCATTCGACCAAGTACTTTTATACGACTTGTTACCGCATTCATAACAAGTGGAGGCATGTCGTAAACGAGGTGTAACATGCCATCAATACGAAAACGTATATAGCCTTTTTCTCTTCGTGGTTCTAAATGAATATCACTGGCACGTTGTTCAAAAGCATATTGTAATAACCAATCAACAATTTGCACAATATCTTGATCGTTGGCATCAAGATTACCTGACTTACCTAGCTCAACAAGTTGTTCAAGGTTGCCAAGACCGATACTTTTTCGGTTTTCAGTTTCAGTCGTTGCACGACGTATTGAATGGCTTACACTATAAAATTCATTTAAAAAACGAGAAATATCAAGAGGGTTTGTTATTACTCTTTCTATATCCAGACCCTTGTTTATATGTGACAACTCACTTTCCCAACTGCGTACATTAGGTTCGGCCGTCGCAATAACAATATGATTATCATGAACTTCTACTGGTAAAATTTTATGCCTAATCGCGTAGGCTGAAGAGATAACATCCGTTACAGCCCCAACATCAATTTTTAATGGGTCTACCCGATAGTATGGTAAATCTGACTTAGCAGCTAACCATTGAGATAAATTTTCAAGGCTAAGTTTTTGTCCAGGGGTTTTTAAGTCATCCCATTCTTGTTGACTAATTATGACAAGCGGACTTATATCTAAAGTTGTAGTACTACGAGCAGGGATTAAAAACTGATCGGATAATTTAGGATCTATACGCCCATCTTCAATAAGCGTTTTTACCACATAGGCTAATGTAAGAGGTTCATCGCTACTTGCATGATAATGGCGGACTTGGTTCATAAAATACTTCGCAAATTAAATTAATGTTCTATTTCTATTTAACTAATAATAGCACTGTTATTTACAATAATACGTATTTTTCACTACGCAATAGACACTAGTAAAATATTTTTACAGTTACGCTATATTTTTGGCCTCATCACCGAGTAAAACACCCATTCCAGCGACTTCTAAAATATCATTCATATGTTCTCGGACTAACTCAGCATCTTCAATTTTTAATACATCATCTAATATTTGTCGGGTACGAGTGCGACTAAAGTGTCGTAACACCCACTTTACGCGTAATAATGATGAGGTAGACATACTTAAACTATCTAATCCCATCCCAACTAATAATATTGCAGCGGCAGGGTCTCCGGCCATTTCTCCACAGATTCCAACGGGCCTACCATAAGCATGACCAATTTTAACGACATCATATATTGCTCTCAAAACAGCAGGATGTAAGGCATCATACAAACCGGCTACACGTGCATTATTTCTATCCACCGCTAATAAATATTGAGTAAGATCATTAGATCCAATCGAAAAGAAATCAACACGCTTGGCTAAGCTTTCCGCCATATAGACAGCGGATGGAACTTCGATCATTACACCAACTTTTGGCATGACAACTTCCACGCCTTCTTCTAATAACTCACCATAAACACGATGAATTAAGGCTAAGGCATCATTCAATTCAGCTACGTTACTTATCATTGGCAATAAGATATGCAAATTATTTAAACCAATATTTGCTCGTATCATTGCCCTGATTTGAACCAAAAATATTTCAGGATGGTCTAAGGTAATACGAATACCGCGCCATCCTAAAAATGGATTTTCTTCTACAATAGGGAAGTAACTTAATGCTTTATCGCCACCAATATCTAAGGTCCTAAGATGAACAGGACGAGGTGCACACTGCCCTAAAATTTGTCTATATATTTCACACTGTTCATTTTCACTTGGAAAACGTTGCCGTTCCATAAATGGAAGTTCAGTTCGATACAAACCAATACCATCTGCACGACATGAATCATTTGGCTCTACCCCGGCAACCAAACCCGATGTAACATAAAAAGTAATATGATGTCCGTCTTCCGTTTGAGCGGGTTGATCTTCAAGCTTTAATAATTTTTTCGTTAGTTGTGATTCATCTTCTATTAAACGTAAATAACGTTGTTTAATTTCTTCTGCAGGATTAACGTAAACATAACCTTTATAACCATCAAGAATTAACTCACAACCATCAATTTTACTGATAGGAATTAACTCGGCTCCCATTACTGCAGGGATCCCCATTGCCCTTGCAAAGATTGCAAGATGCGATGTTCGCGAACCATGTCTTGAGATTACACCCACTAATTTTTCAATAGGAACTTGCGTTAAATTAGAGGGCGTTAATAGTTCACCAATTAAGATTATTTTATCGGGTATTGCAGTTTGATGAGTAGCATCTTCTCTTAAGTAACGTAAAACTCTTTTTCCTAAATCTAAAACATCAGAACCACGTTCGCTTAAATAGGAATCTTCCATATTTGAAAACTGATATACATATTCTTGTAATGTATCGCGCAGTGCGGCTTGAGCCCATTGTCCTTCACGAATTCGTACTAATGTTTCACCTAGTAACGACTGACTATCAAGCATTAGTATATAGGCATCAAATAGCGCTAATTCATCTTCTGATACTGATTGAGAAAGTTTATTTTTAAGTCTTTGTATATCATCCTTAACATTTTTAACTGCTGATTCAAAAATAGAAACTTCGGCCTCAACATCTGAAATTTTCCTATCCGGTATTTCATTTATGTCCGTAGGTGTATACATGACACAACTGGCAGCTATTGCCATACCTGGCGCACCTGGTAAACCCTTTATTGGGTGGAAGGCTCCACGAGGAACATCGGCATCAAGAATATCATCCAGATCTTGACTAATGCGCGCTAGAGCAAGGTTGTCTGCAATTTGTGAAGCAACCGTAAGCAGGAAAGTTTCACTATCGACATCAAAAACCGAAGCTTCTTTTTTATGTAAAGTAAGTATCGCTAAAACATTTCTATTATGTATTACAGGCACACCAAGATAACCATGCAAAGCTTCTTCGCCTGTTTCAGAAACATAATAGTAGGATGGATGTTTTGCAGCATCGTCAACACTTAGCGGTTCTGCACGTTTAACAACTAATCCCGATATACTATTTTCGATAGGTATGCGTACAACACCAACAGCTTCCTGATGAAAACCATCTGCTGCCATTAAGACTAATTGATTAGAAGCTTCATCAACTAAAAAGATAGAACAGGCGTCGCATTGTATATATTCCTTAATACTTTCAACTAAGACCTGTAACTTACGTTCAATAGTTCGGGTTACAACAAACTCATTAATAACTTGTTTTAATTGAAGTAGCATCGTTTTCCTTAACGTAGTCTGAATTTATAATGAACTTTTATCTAAAATAATATCGACATCCGGTAATAGCGTAGACAGTGCCATTCGATAAACACTTCGTTTAAATTCAATAACCTGTTCGGCAGCAAGATGGGGTTCAATCCAACGCCAAGTATCAAATTCAGGTTTTTCAGAACAGTCTAATTTTATGTTGGAGGAACTTGAGATGAGTTTAAGCAAAAACCAAATCTGTTTCTGCCCAATACAAATAGGGTTACTACTTGGACGTTGCAAGTTTTTTGGTAAATCATAACGTAGCCAATCATTCGTTGAATCAATAATTTCAACTTCATTAGGACCTAAGCCAACTTCTTCTTTTAGTTCACGATAGAGTGCTTGTTGTGGTGTCTCGTCTTTTTGAATACCACCTTGAGGGAATTGCCAACCATCACGGCCAAAACGACGCGCCCATAGAAGCTCACCCTGATCATTACTCAGCATAATGCCTACATTCGCTCGATAACCATCTTGGTCAATCATTCTGCGCTCCTTTTTCGCTAGCTTTTTATTCTTATTTGTTATCCTAATATAATTGCATAATTCTGGTATAAAGAGCTAATTTTTAACTCTTTTTTCTTTTAGATCCCAAAAAAAATCAATTATGTTGCAAAAAGCATTTTTACGATAAAATACCCGCATGAGCATTATAAAAAATAGTATAAAACCCAATAAAATTAATAATTTAGCAATATTCGACCTTGATAATACACTTCTAGCGGGCGATAGTGATGCACTTTGGGGGCAATTTATAGCCCAACATGGCCATGTGAACAAAGAAGAGCATGAGCGAGAAAACCTCCGATTTTATGAAGCGTATAAAGCAGGCACACTCGATATCTATGAGTTCTTAGAATTTAGCTTAAAACCTCTTAGCGAGCTTGATATGGCTGAATTAACACGCTTGCATCAAATATTTATGCAAGAATCTATTTTGCCTATTATCAGTCAACAAGCACGAGACTTAGTGAACTATCACCGAGAAAATGGCGATATATTACTCATTATTACTGCTACAAACCGCTTTATAACGGCCCCCATTGCTAAAGAATTTGGAATCGATAATTTACTCGCAACGGACGCTGAAATCGTAAATAACCAATATACGGGAAAAGTATCGGGTACTCCGTGCTTCCAGGAAGGCAAGGTTGTTCGGCTAAACGAATGGTTAGTGCAAACAGGCTATACATTAGAAAACAGTTGGTTTTACAGCGACTCGCACAATGATATCCCACTGTTGGAAAAGGTTAACTTTCCCATTGCGGTCGATCCTGACGAAAAATTAGCAGAACATGCTGAGCTTAAAGACTGGAAAATACTACAACTACACCCAAACGCTACCATGTAAACGTTTACGCGACGGGGAGAATTCCCTTAGCGTTAATTCCACTGGAACTAACATTGCTTGAGCGTAAGCTTGTCGTATTTGAAGTACCCACACCGTCAGAATATCCTTCTTCTAACCAAGAAAGTAATGGTTGCCAATGTTCTTTGTCAACTTCAGCGCGTTTATCCCACATTTCATGAATACCAATTCCGCGTTCAGCTGCATTGACATAATTTTGAGTATCGCGCAGCGTTGTTAAGAAAGGTAAATGCAATGTTTTTAAGAAGCGCTCCAGTGATTGATAGATTTTAGTCGTCTTTTTTGCACGATTTGCTACAACACCAACACGGACTCCTAATTGGCGAACTTTAGCGACCAGAAGTAAATCTTCTACAAATCGTGTTGCAGCATAAATATCAATGGGAGATGGCAGAACTGGAATTATTACGGTATCAATTTGGCGTATAAATTCTAAAAGTTGAGTGTGGTCAAAACCTGCAGGGGCATCAAGAATGACTCTGTCGGTATTCGGAATAATTCTATTTTGCCAAACGCGCGTGACATTTCCTCGAGGTTTTTTATGCGCTTCAACGCCGTGAATTGTGGGTCTTTCAGCTGAACGTAAACTTAACCAACGCGTACTTGAACCTTGAGGGTCATAATCCATCAACGATGTTGATAAGCCTGAATCAGCGTATGCACTAGCTAAATTAGTAGCAATGGTTGTTTTGCCACAACCACCTTTTGTGTTTAGAACAATAATACGCTGCATATTAAATAACCAAATCCATCTCTACCAACTGATATAGTCTTTATATCGGCTCATCTCTACAAAATTTAGAGTAAAATGTGTGATAAAGATACCATTTCTACTTTATATATATCGAGTTATTTTAAATAAAATTTATAACTTTCATAAGGAAAACTAATATGGGGAAGCGCCTCACTAAAATATACACTCGAACAGGCGATACAGGAACAACTGGTTTAGGTGATGGCAGCCGCGTTACAAAAGACCATTCTCGTATAGAAGCCATTGGAACCATTGATGAACTAAATAGTGCAATTGGTACGATACTCGCTTATGACTTACCTGAGTCGATTCGTGAATGTTTAAACAAAATACAACACGGTCTTTTTGATTTAGGTGGAGAACTGAGTATTCCTAACCATATTATTATTTCAGAAGATGAAGTAACCTACTTAGAAAAATCATTAGATGCATTAAATGAAAAGTTACCGGCTTTAAAAGAATTTATTTTACCCTCAGGTGGTTTAGCAACGTCACATTGTCATCTTGCCCGCTCAATTTGTCGTCGTGCTGAGCGACGTTGTTGGACATTAAATAATACCGATCCAATCAATCCCGTCAATCCACCTATTAACCCTTTCGCACTCAAATATTTAAATAGATTATCGGATTTATTATTTGTTGCGTGTAGAGCGCTAGCTCGCCATGAAAATGGTAGTGAAGTGTTATGGAATCCAAAAGAAAAATAAAAAGAGAACCATTTTTATAAATGTAATAGCGACAATCTAATCAATATATCCGAGTCAGATTGCCGCTCTGCCTATATAATTCAAGTAGAGTTTAAAGCTGTTTATTTAAGGATCGATACAACCCTGGGGTTCAGGTAATCCGGCTATACGTGAACCTTGTCTGGAAGGACCATATGGAAATAAAGCATATAATTCATTTTCTGAGTAATGTTGATTTGTTTCTCGTGCAATATGCTTAACTAATAATTTAACCATCGGCGTAATTCCATATTTAAAATAGAATGTACGTAAATATCGAATAACAATCCAATGATCAGCCGATAAAACGATGCCCTCTTTTTCAGCTAAAAATTCTGCAAGATCATCAGTCCATTCAGATGGGTCCGTTAAATTACCTTTTGCATAAACACGATATGTTTTACCAGAAAATTCAAATTCTGATATAAAGTATTTTACATCTTTTGACTTGCTTGCCACTTGGATACGCGTAACCGGCTCAATCTCAGCATCTAGCATTGCCCTTGGTAAGCCTGCAATTCGTAATCCTTGATGCATTACACCTCGAGGAAACAAACTCAATAAATAATCATCATTGGCTTTAAATTCACTTAACATTTCAGAAATATCTTTTTTTAGAAGCTTACGAATAGGTGCGATATTAAATTGATCATAATAGTCACGCATAAGATTTAAAATTTCAAAATGCGCATCCAATAAAACCAATCCATCCTGTTCGGCTAAGGCCATAGCAACATCTGGAGTCCAATCTGAAATTTTCATTAATTCACCATAATTGGTAAGCGGTAAATCAATTCCTTTAACAACTAAACTCTGCATATCGTCTCCTTCATTTTAAACTATCTGTTAAGTCTGAAGTTTGTATCGGTATACAAAAATATTTCTTTAAAATTGTTATTTTTTTAACTGTTTGATTTAATTCCAAATAACCCGAATCTATAGTATTGAAAATGTAAATATTTCATATATAAAAGTGTTATTGATTCATTTTTTTTTATGTATCAAATTCCTATAATTCTCTCCATCAAATCAAGGGATATATAAAATGATACGTTCAAGCCAAACAACACCACTTAGTAATAGTGACAACACTCTTCTAAGGAATATTCAAACAAAACCAGGGTTAAGCAATCCAGCGGAAAATGTTCATCAACTAAAAAACAACGATAAACGTTATAACGTAAAAGTTTGCCTTGAATCAATCCATTACACTGGGAAAAATTATGGCTATGGTTGGAACTTTGTTGTATCAATATTAAATAAACATTGGATAAGTCATCGAATACAAATTCAGCGAGGAACTAAATCGTTAGTTAATAAGGATGTTTATAAAGATATAACAAACACGACACTAGAGAGTTTGAAAAATTTGGAAGTAGCAATCTGCGCACAACATCGCAGTGGATTTAAGGTTGAATCTGTTCTGCATTTACAGCCAAATTCTTTTAAAGAAGATTCATTACCTAAAAGTATTTATACTCATATAGGGAATTCAGAGAAAGTATATAGTTTTCATGAATTACAAACCGTTACACATGAAGATGCGCAACTTATGTTTGTATTTAATTTTGAGATTAGTCCTATTGATCTACATTAGGATTAATTTAAACAATCACTACTCAATTTTTACCGAATTTAAAAGATTATCACTATCAAGAAGTAAGCAGCTACTACGGTTATCCTGACTACCAAGATACCCCTTAAATAACCCTTCCATTTCTAAAACGGCTTCAAGACCCATTTTATCCAAACTTCTCAAATCCGATTGATTAAAATTCATTACTTCATGAATTTCATCTATCTGTAACGCAACCAAGGGTTTGATTCCATCATTTGTTATATTAATAACAACACTATGCAGTGATTCTTCGATTTGACTACGGGCATGACTAAAATATTTTTTAAGATAGTTCAACGTCGTTATACGAGCAATTCTTAGTTTTTCTAAAGCATCATCCAGCTTTCCGTTTTCTTTTAGATCAAGTAATTCATCTGCTAAAGCATGAATTTCCTTATGTGGCTTATCAAAATGCGCCATGATATCGGTTAAAGCCTCATCACGCGTTTTAAATTTGTCATACCATTTTCCAAAGGCACACATATGAGGATCACGCGCTTTTTCAAAGGGAACATCTTCGGTTAACGACTTCTCTAATGCATCTAACCAATCATCATGGTCTTGCTCTCTTGCATTAAGTAAATCAACAAGACCTGATTTAATATGTCGAGTAGAAGGAATATTAAGCATTTCAGCAAAATTATAGACTGCAACAGGCACATCCATATAATTAATAACACCCATTAAGCCTCGAGACTTAACAGGTGGCTGCAATAAATTATCCATGTCTTGAGTTACTGACAAAATATTATCGATATCAATCGCAAATAGCTCATCACCTATCCAGAATGTAAATACGGTTAAAACATCGTTTTCATTCTCAATCATTGTTTGGTTAGCTGCTGCTATGCTCATAATAACTCTCTAATATGTTTATATATCGGGTAGTCAAATTAGCGGCATTTAGGGCATTATCTTTAATAAATTTATGAATTTTAGGCAAAAAAAGGGCTACCCCATGTTCCCCATGAGCTAGCCCCTAATATACTATCCATCTAATTTTAATACATAAAAACCAGGTGAGTGTTTTTCTTTATAATAAAGGCACTAATAAAAGTGCAACAATATTCATGATTTTAATCAATGGGTTAATAGCAGGACCGGCCGTATCTTTGTACGGGTCACCTACTGTATCACCGGTTACAGCTGCTTTATGCGCATCCGAACCTTTACCACCATGATTACCATCTTCGATGTATTTCTTGGCATTATCCCAAGCACCACCACCAGTGGTCATCGAAATAGCAACAAACAACCCTGTTACGATAGTACCAATGAGTACCCCACCGAGTGCCTGCGCACCCAATGTTAGGCCAACAATAATAGGCACTGCTACGGGTAATAAAGAAGGTAAAATCATTTCTCTAATAGCAGCTTTGGTTAACATATCAACCGCTTTAGAGTAATCCGGCTTTTGAGTGTAATCCATGATGCCAGGCATTTCTTTAAACTGGCGACGTACTTCAACAACCACCGAACCCGCTGCACGACCGACCGCTTCCATAGCCATTGCGCCGAATAGGTACGGAATTAAACCACCAATAAACAAACCAATAATCACGTAGTGATTCGATAAATCAAACGCTATCGTTTCTCCACCATTTTTGTTTACTAATGAATGCGTAAAATCGGCAAATAATACAAGCGTTGCTAAACCGGCAGAACCAATTGCATAACCTTTTGTTACCGCTTTGGTTGTGTTACCAACCGCGTCTAATGCATCAGTACGTTCACGAATATCTTCAGGCATATCTGCCATTTCAGCTAAACCACCCGCATTATCTGTAATTGGACCGTATGCATCTAATGCAACGACGATACCTGTCATTGATAACATTGACGTTGCCGCAATCGCGATACCATATAAACCAGCGTAATGATGAGCTCCATAGATAGAAGCACATACTGCCAATACAGGTAAAGCCGTCGACTTCATCGAAACACCTAAACCGGCAATAACATTCGTGCCGTCACCTGTTGTAGATGCTGCTGCAATATGACGAACGGGACCATATTCCGTAGCCGTGTAATATTCAGTAATCACAATCATAACGATGGTTAGCGCTAAACCAATGAGTGCAGAGGCATAAAGTGCATCAGGTGCAGAACCCGTTACACCAGGAACCGTAACACCGGCCATCATTTGATTAGTAACAAAGTAAAAAGCAATCGCTGAAAGTACCGCAGCAATACCGGTGGCACGATATAAAGCATTCATAATCTTGCCTCCGTCTTTTACTGATACAAACCAAGTACCAACAATACACGTAAGGATAGACACTCCACCTAATACAAGAGGATACATTACAGCGAGATCGCCAACGTCTTTTAACAACAAGCCGCCTAAAATCATTGTCGCAATAATCGTAACCGCATAGGTTTCAAATAAATCGGCAGCCATACCCGCGCAATCACCTACGTTATCACCAACATTATCAGCAATAACGGCTGGGTTACGAATATCGTCTTCTGGAATACCCGCTTCAACTTTACCAACGATATCGGCGCCAACATCAGCCCCCTTAGTAAAGATACCACCGCCTAAACGTGCAAAGATAGAAATTAAAGAACCACCAAAGGCTAAACCAATGAGAGGATGAAGTGGATCTTCAACACCCATATAAACCAGTATCGCGTAGTAGCCAGCAACACCTAACATGCCTAAACCAACCACTAACATACCGGTGATTGCGCCGCCTTTAAAAGCCACTTTCAACGCAGGATTAATTCCTTGTCGTGCCGCTTCAGCAGTACGTGAATTAGAGCGTACTGAAACATGCATACCGATATAACCTGCAGCACCTGAAAATATTGCGCCAACGGCAAAACCGATTGCAGAATACCAATCTAAAAAGACACCAATAGCAATAAATAAAATCACACCAACAGCTGCAATTGCAGTGTACTGACGTGCTAAATAGGCAATAGCGCCTTCCTGGATAGCGAGTGATATTCTTTTCATTTCATCGTTACCTTGCGATAACTTCATAATAGATGCAATTGAAACTGCGCCGTACGCAATAGCAACAACTGCACACCCGAGGGCAAAGAGTAAGCCGTCTGACATGATATATTCCTCCAGTGAAATATTGTTTTATAATAATTATTAACCCCTGATGCTATACCTTTTATAGGGGCAAGGGTATTGTGTCTCTTTATCACGCTATGACTCTGATTAATTAAGCATGAAGTAATATTCAAATATAGAGTTGCATAACATGCGTTTTTTGATGAAAATCGAACAATAATCATACAATTAAACGATTAAAGGTAGTATTGAACATGAAACAACCAATTGTTGTCATTGGATTAGGAGAGATAGGAAGTGTTTTTGCTCGAGGTTTACTTAAATTAGGTCATAGTATTATTCCCGTCACCCGAGATATTTCACTCGATATTGCGGCTACAGAAATGTCCGAGCCCTTGTTTGTTGTTGTTGCCGTTGCTGAAAATGATCTTCATCCAGTACTTGAGAAAATTCCTCTGCAATGGCAAGACCGAATTGTACTTTTACAAAACGAATTACTACCAAGAGATTGGGAAAAGTATTCATGGACCAAGTCTAATCCTCCAACCGTTATTTCCGTTTGGTTCGAAAAGAAAAAAGGTCAGGACTCTAAAGTTCTTATTCCCTCTCCCATTTACGGCTCGCATGCACAAGTCATTCACGATGCACTTGCAACGTTAGATATCCCTGTTGATGTATTAAAAAGTGAAGAACAACTCGCATTAGAACTTGTTATTAAAAATGTTTTTATTCTTACAACTAACATTGCAGGGCTTATGTTAAAAGCTGGAACAACGGTTGATACGCTATGGCAACAACATCAAAATTTAGCAACTGCCGTCGCCAATGAAGTAATTGATATACAAGAATATCTAACAGGATTAAACTTTAATCGCGCTCAGCTTATCGATGGTATGGTTAAAGCGTTTAATGGTGATTTAGAACATAAGTGCATGGGACGTTCTGCACCCGATAGATTAAAACGAGCTTTAACTCTTGCAAAAGAAGCAAATTTAAAACCTACGCAACTCAATAAAATTTCAAACCGTTAATAACGATAGATATTAAAATGGCTATTACTAAAAGTTCAGCAATCGTTCTTATTGCATGCCTTGATAGAAAAGGTCTGGTTAATTCTATTACCGATTTTATATCGAAATACAATGGAAATATTATTGACCTTGAACAACACGTAGACCAACATGAAAAAATGTTTTTCATGCGGGTCGAATGGGATATATCTGAATTTGATATTAGCGAAAAAGAATTATCATCACGCTTCGAAGTAGAAGTTGCCAAAAAACTTAATATGCAATGGACATTACATTTTTCAAAACATCCACTTTCCATGGCTATTTTTGTTTCAAAATATTCTCATTGCTTGTTTGATATCTTATCGCGGTTACAAGCCAATGAATGGGGTATAAAAATTCCACTTGTTATCAGTAACCATCCAGATCTGGAACAATCCGTATCCCAACTTGGTATTGAGTTTCATCATATCCCTGTAACTAAAAACAATAAGCCTCAAGCTGAAGCACAGCAGATAGAACTGTTAGCAAAACATAATATAGATTTCATCGTGCTTGCCCGTTATATGCAAATACTTTCAAGTGATATTATTCAGCATTATCAAAATAAAATAATAAACATTCACCACTCGTTCTTACCCGCCTTCCCTGGTGCAAAGCCTTATCATTCAGCTTATGAACGTGGTGTTAAAATAATAGGCGCAACCAGCCATTACGTAACCGCGGATCTTGATGAAGGTCCGATTATTGCCCAAGACGTTGAGCCAGTAAGACATACGAATACAGTAGATGATCTTGTACGTATTGGTCAGGACATAGAAAAGATTGTTTTATCAAAAGCCATCTGGGCGCACATTAATTTTAAAACGTTAGTTTACAAAAACCGGACCATCGTTTTTGAATAAAACATAAAACCACGAACTGAATAAATAGATAAAAAAGTCGTTTTCTTTGTTTCATGATCAACACTCCTTATTACTAATAATAGTAGAATGTTGCGTTGACCGGTTGAAACCACAGCCGTAAGCAGATGGCCATTTAATCACTTAAAAATTAATAATAACGTAACCATACTCAACAGAATAATTAATTCCATATACTCTATAAATGCACCCGCAACATCGCCCGTTACACCACCTAGTCTTTGTATTACCTTCCTTCGATATAGATATGCAAACAATGCACTTATTAAAACCGTAGCCAATGAAATAGTTATGCTTGTTAACAGAGTCAACAGAACAGATACCAATACAAAGAAAACTACAGCACTGCCACTATTTTTTTGTTTTTGTGAAACGGAGATTAACCCGGAACCCATGCCTTGCTTACGCACATAGGGTGTAGTCATTAACAAAACAACAACCCATGTACGTGCTAACAAAGGTGGCAGCAGTATTAAATAAAAATTCACATTCAATAGCTCAAATATAAAGATAACTTTTAAAAGAATAACAAAAACAATCGCAATAACACCAAAGGGGCCACAGACAGGATCTTTCATGATGGTTAATGTTTTTTCTTTATCGCCCAAGCCACCTACCCAGGCATCGGCCATGTCGGCAACACCATCAAGATGTAACCCACCTGTTATCAGAACCCACATCGCAACAACCAGACCCGCTATATAAAAAGTATGATATTGAGCGAAAATTTGTAATACAAGAATAAGGAGTATTAGAGCTATACCAACGATAGAGCCTACAACCGGATAATATTTTAAAGTACGCTCCATATTGTCAGCCGTGTAAATATCATCTTGGTTATCTTTTTGTTTCAATAAAAAAGAAACCGGCAAGCGCGTTAAAAATTGTACGGCAATAAAGAATGGAATGAATACGCTTCTCATTTAAAATTCATATCCATGATCGATGTACACCTGTGGTTTTAAACTATAACTTGCATCATAAACTTCCACACGCACTTTACTCGCATAATTAAGTTTAATGCATAAAATATTTTCCATTGGTATCTTCAAAAGTTCCTTTAATAAAACCATCATCACGCCACCATGACAAACTACAAGTACAGTTGAAGATTGTTTTTTATGAGTATATTGCTTATTCAATTTATTCCACGAAGACAACACTCTTGTTTCAAAATCACTAAAAGCTTCTCCCTTTGGTGGAGGGTTTTTATGCGGTTCTGACCAAAATTTACCGAGTGCATTTGAATCTAATTTATCAACTTGTTCAACGGAAAGACCTTCCCATTCACCTAAGTGCATTTCTTGTAAATCATCAGCAATATGCAGTGGTATGTTTAAGTTTTTTTGTAGCGCTTCAGCAAAGGCTGAACAGCGTTTAAGGGGGGAACTCACTATTTCATCAAAAGATAAATCGATAACAGAATCATTTAGTTGCTTCCAACCAAGTTCAGTTAATGGATCGTCTGTACTACCACGAAATATTTTTCCTCCAACAGGCTCTCCATGGCGTAAAAATATAAACGTTGTTTTAGCTATATCAGTCATTATTTTTTATGACTTTTCACTAACACCGGCTTGTTCAAAGGTAGCCATATTATTATGTAAAGCGAGTGCATTTTGTATTAAGCCAACAACATTGGCTGCAGCACTCCCCTCGCCTAAACGCATACCTAAATTTAATAGTGGTGCTGCATTTAATGCCTTTAATACAATTGAATGCCCTGGCTCAGCAGATTGATGAGAATAGACAAACCAATCGTTAGCACCTTCACACAACTTGTTTGCAAACAATGCCGCTACCGATGTAATAAACCCATCAATAATACATGGCAAGCCTATTTGTGCCGCGCGAATATACGCTCCAACAAGAGCGACAATTTCAAAGCCGCCTAAGTTTTTTAAGATTGTAAAAGCATCTGTACTTTTATCGCTATGAAAAGCTAATGCTTTTTCAATAACCTTAGTTTTATGTTCTAAACCTTTTGCATCTACACCTGTACCTGGACCAACTAATTTTGATGCAACTTCATCTAGTAATGCGCATGCTAATGCAGCTGAGGTTGTTGTATTACCAATCCCCATGTCACCACCAATAAAAGCATCCGCCTTAGATTGAAATGCTTTATCAACAACATCACTCCCAACTTTTAAGGCTTGCTCACATTGCTCGGCACTCATTGCAGATTGAGTACAAAAATTTTGCGTTCCTGATGCAATACGTTTAGAGATAACACCCGATAATTCTTCTAGCTCTATAACGGTACCTAGATCGATTACGTCTAAGCTTGTATTAAGCTGTTTGGCACCAAGCTGCTTGGCAAGAACACTAATGGCAGCACCCCCTCTTGAAAAATTACGAACCATTTCAGCCGTTACTGCTTGGGGAAAAGCTGAAACATTTTCATCCATTACGCCATGGTCTGCTGCAAATACAGCGATATGAACTTTATCTATTTTTGGAGTATTCGTAGACTGCATTGCTGCAAACTGTATAGCGATTTTTTCAAGCAAGCCCAAGGATCCTGCAGGTTTGGTTAATATTGCTTGATGTAACATTGCCCGTTGCTGAAAATCTTTATTAATGTCAGCGGCAGCATTTTTATACCATGTCATTTAACGACTATCCCATTTCTTTTTTTCAATAATATCTAAATATACTGTACTGGATTCCCGCCTTCGCGGGAACGACGGTCTTACACAATAATAAATTGTTACTTATTTACTTCACTTTTAATTGAATGTGGCAAACCTGCAACCATCAAGGTTACACGCTGTGCACTAGCTGCAATCGCTTGATGCAGTTGCCCGACTGCATCACAATAAATTCTATTTAAATGGCCTAGAGGAATAATACCCATACCCACTTCATTACTAACGATATAAATATTAGATTTTGACTCCGCACTCACCGCAGATAAGCTTTCTATAAAGGCCTCGAACTCATCACACGTTTCAACGTCAGCTTCATGCTTTAGCAATAAATTAGATAACCATAACGTTAAACAATCAACAATAATTGTTTTATTAGAATCAATATTTTCAATTAACACTTTTGCTAACTGCAATGGCTCCTCTATTACTTCTATAGCATCATCACGTTGTTTTTTATGCAGATCAATACGCTGCAGCATCTCGCCATCATCGGCAGTCGCCGTCGCTATTAATAAAGTCGGCTGTTGATTATCCAAGGCACACTTTTCAGCATAACCACTTTTACCAGAGCGTGCGCCCCCTAAGATTAATTCAAGCATATATTTAGTTCAGTTAAAGTTATTTAAAATATTATAATGTTTCACGAATGAGGCATGAGGTGGGAATATATTTTCAGCGCTACTGTTTACCCATAAACTCTCACAGATAACGAGAGTGTAGAGTACAAGGCGGAAATTAATTTTTAAAACGGAGTTTACAATTAGTAAATGAGTATTTAAAAATTAATTTTCAACGCCGTAATCTGCGCTCTCGTTATTTGCTACTAATAAACCCAGCCTACTATCGTCATTAGTGATATAATTGTTACTACCATTAGTAACGACCACTTAACAAGCGCAAGGACTTGTTCAATTTCGACAACATCGTCAGAACTTTGATAAGCCTCATCACTTTCAATATCGATAGGATCAGCACTCATTTTCAATGCATGTAGTCCACTTGTTACGATCAGCTCATCATTATTTTTGTTAACGAAGTCTGTTGCACATGTCCAGCATAACAATGTATCTGAAAAACTACCGGCTAGAGCAAAAGTAATAACGCAGAGTCTCGCGGGAATCCAACTTAAGATCATGTAAAGTCGTTGCACGGCTGATTTAAATTCGGATCCATTAGCAGAACTTTTATCTTCATCTAAATCAGTGTCATGTAACTCATCTTCATGTAACTGGCCAAAATAACCACCGGCAAAACGCTCAAGTAAAAATATTGTTAAACGGTAGGTTAAAGCGCCAATAGGTCCTAAAATAATAAACCAAAAAAGCACTGCTAGAATACGATTATTAAACGCTAACAAAATCCCACGCTTCATTACGCCAGCTATTACCCGAGGAGAACCCTCTATCTCGGGTTTATAGTGATGTCCAGAGAAAAAAGTATTGGCATGATTCAAGGCGTTATCAACATCACCTGCTGATAGAGATTCCAAATATTGTTCTACTTGATTGCTGATATCTCTTGGGCCAAGACTATATATCAAAACAACGATACCAAAGATAAAACTAAACAAGCTACCCATGCCGGCAAACACATTATCTGCAATAGCCACAATAATTAAGATAGGAGCAAGTAATAACAACAAGCTTAAGGGCCCAATTGCGGAAGGAAATTGAGATGCTATTGAGTCGGTTTTATGTTGCATCCAATCACAATAATTGGCAAACCAGTCGCAATTTTTATAGTTTTCAGCTTTCTTGTAGAATTGCTCTACAGCAAGTGCAATTAAAATTGTAATAAATTCCATAACTTAGAAGAAATCCTGAGTATTTTTGTAGTTATTCTTATTGTAGCTTATGACCATTTAGCTTGAAAGCGTTCCCAGTCAAATGATTCACCAGGGTCAGTCTTTCTACCGGGAGCGATATCACAATGACCAACAATATTATCTCTTAATATAGACGAATATGTACCCAACAGTGATTGGCATACCTGCCTCAAAACATCATATTGTAAATGGCTGTATTCAATATCATCCGTACCTTCCAATTCAATTCCAATTGAAAAGTCATTACAACAATTTTGATTTTTATATTGAGACACCCCTGCATGCCAAGCACGCTTATTAAAGGGTACGAACTGTTTTACTGTTCCGCTACGTTCGATTAAGAGATGGGATGAAACTTGTACATCTTTGATTTCTTCAAAATAAGGATGCTGAGAAGTATCTAAATTATTTGTAAAAAATTGTTCTATATAGCCTCCTCCAAACTCTGCTGGAGGTAAACTGATTCCATGTATAACGATAAGGCTAATTTCTGCCCCTGACGGGCGCAAGTCACAATTAGGCGATTCAATTTGAATGACACCTTCTAGTAAACCTGTTTCTTTATTAATTTTAAACATATTTTATACGTTATGATTAAGTAAGCCTTTCATAACCATGTCAGTAAAACTCACAATACCAACAACAAGACCATCTTCAACCACCGGCGAGCGCGATAAATTAAAATTTTCAAACAAACGTGCGCAATAACGAATATCCATTGATGGATCGACTGTCATAACCGGCTTGGACATTATTTCATAGATATTGACCCGATCCGGCGAACGGTCTTTTGCTAAAACTTGCTTGGCAATATCGGATATTAAAACTAATCCATATTCATCATTCTCAGATCGTTTATCAACAACCAAACATTTTGTTTCAATATTTTTCATCGCACTGAGTCCATCACTAACAGTTAGCATTCCATCTACGATATCAAAGTTTTTTTTCATTACGTCTCGGACGCGTGTAATGTTTTGAGTTTTCATATTTGTTCCTCCACAACTTCAGTTAAACTTTTTACCTGACTAGCGACACCGACAGCATCTTCAACATCAATTTGAAATGCAATACCCGCACCGGTCTTTTCAAATTCACCTACCTCTGCAATTTTTTCCAGAATCATTCTACTTAAATGTTCTTCAACTAAAAATAGAACCATGTCTCGTTGTGTTTCCAATTGCAAACCGAAGAAGGTTTTATTTTTATTTAACCCTTCGCCTCGAGCATGGCTAATAACGGTTGCACCCGTCGCACCTGCTTCTCGGGCAGCGTCCATAACTTCATCAACCTTGGGTGTTTCAAGTAATGCAATAATTAATTTAAAATGCATGACACATCTCCTGTTAACTTTGTTAAATTTCTCTAACTCTTTTTAGAATCACTAACTTCTTTCATTTTTAATTCTTGCCTCTGTATATCTTTTCAGCGTAAATCTTTCTTAGCTCGCCACTGCCCAATCTGCGCATATCCCATTACCGTAATCATCGGGAACAAACTCGCAAAAGCGATTAAACCAAAACCATCTATTAATTCACTTCTTCCTGGAACCGTACCGGCGAGGCCAATACCTAGTGCTGCAACCAAAGGAACGGTTACAGTAGAAGTTGTTACCCCACCCGAATCATATGCCAATGCAATAATACTTTTAGGAGCAAAGAACGTTTGTAAAATAACAATGAGGTAACCTGCGATAATGTAATAGTGTAACGGCGTTCCCGTTACAATTCTAAATGTTCCTAACGAAATCCCTAAGCCCACCCCTATAGCTACCGACGTTCTTAGGCCCCAAATACTTACCGTGCCACCTGAAACATTTTGTGCTTTTATAGCAACTGCAAGTAATGCCGGCTCAGCAAGCGTTGTTGCAAAACCAATTGCGGCAGCAAAAATATAAACCCAAAGGTAATTTTCCCACTGAATATTTCCAACAAGATTATCCACTCCTAAAAAAGCAGGATCCGTTAATTGTTTCGCCATAACTTCACCCAGAGGAAACAATGCTTCTTCCAGTCCCACCAGAAAAAAAGCCATGCCTACAATAACAAGAACAAAACCAAATAATACTTGTTTCAAGTTAGCCAAAGGACGACGAATAATCAAATACTGAGTCGCAAAAATAATTATCGCAATAGGCAATACATCAACTATCGTTGATAAAAAAACCTCAATAAATTTAAAGATTAATTCCATCGCTAGATAAATATTCCATATAACATTACAAACATCATTGGTGTTAATGACGCTAAAGCAATTAGACCAAAACCATCTATCATCGGATTACGTCCGCGAATACTTGAGGCCAAGCCTACGCCTAAAGCCGTTACCAGAGGCACTGTAATAGTTGAGGTAGTCACCCCACCGGAATCATAAGCTATACCGATAATTTCTTTTGGTGCAAAAAAAGTTATCACCACGACACAAATATAACCGCCAATAATAATATACTGAATTGGCCAGCCTCTAATAATTCTTATCACGCCAATAACAATCGCAAACCCAACTGAGACTGCAACGGTATAACGTAAACCAGCTGCATAGGCCTGTTGAGCACTATCTGTTGCGCTAATCACATTATCCTTTGCTGCTAAAAAAGCAGCTTTATCGGCAATTGCAATTAAGGCAGGTTCCGCAATAGTTGTTCCAAATCCAAGCGCAAAGGCAAAAACGATTAACCAGAAGACACTACCTTTTCTTGCGAAATCATAAGCAAGGTTTTCACCCACAGGGAACAAGCCAATCTCAAGACCTTTTATAAAGAGTGTCAAACCAATCGACACCATAAATAAACCAATTAAAATATTAGCAAGATTAGGAATAGGTTGTTGTAAGACAATAAACTGAAAAAAAGCAACGACTACTATGATGGGCAGTAAATCTTTAAAGCCACTAAATAACAGAATAGAAATTTGTTTAATATAATCTGTTACCAACGGAATAATCGCTCTTAAGTATGGAGGTATATTAGTTAAATAGTATTAAAGATAACATTGAGTATAAAGTAATTTCTATCAGAGTCTATCATCTATTTTATAGAAGGATTAAACTCAGTAAAAATAATAATTATGAGAGAATCCATAATGTCGTCACTCGATAATCTAACTCAACTTCTTGGTACCATCGCAGGCTATTTCTGGGGTATTCCTTCCATTGTATTATTAGTTGGTACAGGAATTTATCTCACGATAAAGTTAAACTTCATACAGTTTCGTGGTTTTAAGCACGCGACTCAACTTATCAGTGGCAAATTCGATAAAAAAGATGACCCGGGAGAAGTAACCCATTTCCAAGCACTAAGTACTGCGCTTTCAGCAACGGTTGGCACCGGTAATATTGCAGGTGTTGCAACAGCAATTGCTTTAGGTGGTCCTGGTGCTGTTTTTTGGATGTGGATTACCGCTTTGGTTGGAATGGCAACCAAATACGCTTCATGTTCCCTCGCATTAAAGTTTCGGCATATTCATAACGATGGCAGTATTTCTGGTGGTCCAATGTACACCTTATTAAATGGGTTAAAAATGCCAAAACTCGCAGCCATGTTTGCGGTTTTTACACTCATTGCATCTTTTGGGATTGGTAATATGGTGCAAGCTAACTCTGTTGTTGATGGCTTAGCACGTGCTTTACCCAATGTGCCGCAAGATAAAACCTTTATTGGTTTTATTATGGCAATATTAGTTGGTCTTGTAATTATTGGCGGCATTAAACGTATTGCAAAAGTTGCATCCATTGTAGTTCCATTTATGGCAGTGGCTTATTGTGGTGTTGCATTAATTATATTAATTTCAAATTACGATTTAATTCCAGGTGCTTTCGGAACTATTATTAATCTTGCACTTAATCCCGAAGCTGCCGGTGGCGGCGCAATTGGTGCAGCTATGCAATATGGTGTTGCTCGTGGTGTTTTTTCAAATGAAGCCGGTTTGGGTTCCGCACCAATGGCGCATGCAACAGCCAAAACTAAAGAGCCTGCACGTGAAGGCTTTGTTGCAATGCTTGGTCCCTTTATTGATACCATTATAATATGTTCAATGACTGCACTCGTAATTGTTATTTCAGGAAACTGGGGAGATGCTCGACCACAAGATGCTACCGGCGCTAACTTAACCGTACTTTCTTTTGGACAAGCTTTATCCTTTTTAGGAAGTTGGGGTGAAACTTTAGGCCATAGTATTGTAGGTTTTGGCTTAGCTTTTTTTGCCTACTCAACAATGATTGCCTGGTCTTATTACGGCGACCGCAGCGCAGAATTCTTATTTGGCAAAAAAGCAATACTCCCTTACCGTATTGTTTTTACAGTGCTTGTTGTTGTTGGTGCAAGTGTTCCTCTTCAACTGGTTTGGAACTTTGCCGATATCGCAAATATGCTAATGGCTGTCCCTAATTTAATTAGTTTAATTTTACTTGCAGGTCTTGTGAAAAAATTAACGGATGAGTATTATCAGCATCCTGAAAATTTCCAATAAAGTATTCTTTATGCTACGACAAGAATTAATTACTGATGAACAACTTGCAAGTCAAGTTGCTTCTGCATTAGATGAAGATATCCAATCCGGTGATATTACTGCATCACTTATTCCTGTTGATAAACACGTTACTGCGGATTTATTTTCACGAGAAATAGCCGTCTTATGTGGGCGCGATTGGTTAACGCAAACTTTTTCACAACTTGATTCAGATGTAAAAATTAACTGGCTTGTAGAAGATGGCGATACCATTAACCCCGATCAAATTGTTTGCACCCTAACTGGAACTGCCCAATCAATTTTAACAGGTGAACGCACTGCCATTAACTTTCTACAAACGCTATCCGGCACAGCGACTCAAACACGCCTCTATGTTGATGCGATTGAAGCAACAGACACTCAGATTTTAGATACGCGAAAAACTATTCCAGGCTTACGCCTTGCACAAAAATATGCTGTTGCTTGTGGTGGTGGAATAAATCACCGTATTGGCTTATACGATATGATTTTAATAAAAGAAAATCATATCGAAGCTGCGGGTTCTATTGAAGAAGCACTAAGCACTGCTCAGAATATGGATAGTGAAGTCCCTTTAGAAATAGAAGTTGAAACACTTAAAGAATTACATCAAGCGCTTGATGGCGGCGCAAAACGAATATTATTAGATAATATGAGTAACGATACTCTCTTAGAAGCGGTTAAAATAAACCAACAGTTTAGCAGCGACAATAATATACCCGCAGCGAAGCTTGAAGCATCAGGAAATGTTGAGTTAGAGACTATAAATGAAATTGCAATGACGGGCGTTGATTATATTTCAATTGGAGCATTAACCAAACATTTAAAAGCAGTTGATTTTTCTTTACGGTTTAGAGAATAAACTAAATATTATTAAGAAATTAGATCTGGTGAACTCGCTTTAAAAACACTGAATTCAGACTTATTCAAACTCAAGTCACCTAGACGCAACCGAATAACATCTCCATTAGCACGATGTAAATGGCAGGGGAAACCTGAAATCAGTTCTATATCTGACGGTACAATTACTTTCCAATTATTATCAAAGTCCTGGAATAAAACAACTTTAATATCTTCAAAGAGTTCTTTACCATCAGCTTTAATCAGAGCATGTTCTACGAAGTTCGTTAATCGAACAATCGCAACTTCAATAAGTTTTTCGGTTTGATGCCCTAAGCGACAGACATACCCTACAATAGGTTGCAATATTTCATTTTTCGTCACTACGTTACGAGGCCGTCGACCTCGGTTTTTAGTCGTTTCATCTTCCGGTTGTTGCTGTTGAGCTACGACAGCCACAAGTTGTCCAACCTGCATCGGTTGTGTGAAATTAGTAGATTCGGTTGTTAGCAACATACCACCAGAACTAAAATTTTCAGTTTTCCATGATGACTTTTGTGAATTTGTAAAGTCCGATGACAATGTTGCAGAAGAACTTGCAAGATCGTCTTTAAAACTACGTAAAGTAGCTTTTTGTTTCGAATTTGAATTTGCAAAGTGGGTTTCACGCAACAAACGTTGAATATTTGATACCCCAAAATAAACTCTAATATGCTCTTGTTCAAAAACAGCATGGCGCTTATTTTTACGTTCACGCTTATGCAATGCTATAAGCATTAATTCGATAAAGGGTTGACGATCATTATCGGGTAATCGAGTAAGCGGTTTACTTAATTTACTGTCATCTGTACTATCAAGAAAACGCATTTTAGCCAGCTCTTCATGGTCATGCGTTAAACGTTCAAACAAGCTTATATAATTAATTCGAATAGCCGGAGACGGCATTTTTTCATAGCGTTCCGTTAGAGGGGGATTTGAATTACCCAAAAAGGTTATCAACCAACCGGGGTTTAATTCTTGACTATTATCCGCTTCAATCGTTATATCATCCGGAAAAGTTTCTAAATAAGCATTCGACATATTAAACAAACGTAGCGGCCAGGCAGTTAAATCAAGTGTGCCTACAAACTGTATCGACAAATACAATTGCTTAACCGAACTTTCTCGTTGTAAAGATGTTTCTTTACTCTCATCTCGAACATAGGTTCCGATATTGCCAAGCAGTTGATGTCTTTCATTTACATCATTATGCAAAATTAAAGAAAAGAATATTTGATTACAATCTTGCCATTCACTATGGGGCAACTTTTGATAACGCCATGCACGAAAGCGTTGTCCAATACGAATCATTTCTAATGCACGAAAACCACAATAATATAGTCGGTCTCGGTTTTTTTTGTACTGATTGGGTTTAACTGAAAAATCTAATTTAAAAACATGCTTATAGCTCACCGCTAATTGATCAAGTACATCGATGCATGCAATCAATTCTGAGGCACGCTCTTTTGACTCAGGTAAGCTACTACTGCTTTTATTGAGTTCTCGCACATATAAAATAAATACTGGGTACAATTGGCCGAGTAATTTATCCGCTAGTTCAATCCGAAGTTCAGGTTTTAAAATAATCCCGTTATGAGACAGCAGTGTTTGAGCCGCCTCTTGTAACATTCGAACAGGGGAGCGGCGAAGGCCCGCGATACGCGAAACATATTCATCGATTTTAGGACGATTTTTATCAGCTTGTTTATAAGGTGTGGGGAGGTTTGTAAATTCGGCAAAAACCATGCTCTTATTCTTTTTAGATAAGATTTCAGGTTTCGGTTTTTTAGCGCCAAATAGTTTCATCGTTGAGTGCTGCTGACTTAATTACGTTAGTATACCTGCCATTTTATCGTTTTTGTTTAAAATATCAATGATTTACATCTATTTTATGATGTAGTTCCTGAATATGGCCAGAATATATGCTTACTTTCTAACCAGTGTACTCCCTCCTGAGCAGAAGTCATTCTCAGATTCAAAATAAAGCACAGTTATCAAGAATTTTTAAGCGAGCTTATCATCTGCCACATGGTAGTTAGGATCTTCCATCAAGTTAACCTCAACTAAATCACCTGCCTTTGCGAGCAGTATTTTACATTCTGGTGTTAAGTGACGTAAATGCAGCGTTTTACCTGCTTTTATGTACTTTTCAGCAAGATTATCAATCGCTTCGATAGCTGAATGATCGGCTACACGGGAGTTTTGAAACTCAATAATCACTTCTTGAGGGTCATTTTCTGGATCAAAAAGCTCTAAAAAGCTTTTCACTGAACCAAAAAACAAAGGCCCATTTAGCTCGTAAACTCGAATACCATATTCGTTATCATAGCCTTTGATATTGATATGCTTTGCGTGCTCCCAAGCAAAAACCAAAGCTGAAACAATCACGCCGACGACAACGGCTACCGCTAAATCCGTCATAACCGTTACACCTGAAACTAATACGAGCACAAAGGCGTCCGATCTTGGGATTTTAGAAATAATACGTAAACTAGACCATTCAAACGTACCCAATACCACCATAAACATAACCCCCACCAAGGCAGCCATTGGTATTTGTTCGATTAAACTAGATGCAAACATAATAAATATAAGCAGGAACAATGCTGCGGCAATGCCCGATAAACGTTGGCGGCCACCTGAATTTACATTAATCATGCTTTGACCGATCATGGCGCAACCACCCATACCACCAAAAAAGCCCGTTACGGTATTCGCAATCCCTTGACCGACGCATTCGCGGTTTCCACGCCCACGAGTATTGGTCACATCATCAATCAAGCTTAGTGTTAGCAATGATTCAATGAGTCCAATGGCCGCTAAAATAATAGCGTAAGGGAAAATGATAGTAAGTGTTTCCCAACTGAAAGGAACACTAGGTAGATGAAATTGAGGGAAGCCACCTTCAATGGAGCCCGCTAAATCGCCTACTGTTTTAGTATCTAATGCAAAACCAACACTAATAGCAGAGACCACTAAAATCGCCGCCAATGAAGCTGGAAAGGCTCCGGTTAATTTAGGTAAATAAATAATAATAGCCATCGTTACGCCAATAAGCGCTAAAAAGATCCACATTGTGGAGCCTTGCATTAACTCAGATACGCCTTCAGGAGAGGTAATATAAAAACTTTGAAGTTGTGCTAAGAAGATAACAATCGCTAATCCATTTACAAAACCTAACATCACTGGATATGGGACGATGCGAATATATTTACCCAGACGTAACAAGCCAGCCGTTATTTGTAGCAAGCCGGTTAGTACCACCGCAGCAAATAAATACTCAACGCCATGCATGGCTACCAAGCTGACCATTACGACAGCCATCGCACCGGTCGCACCTGAAATCATACCTGGGCGTCCACCAAAAATAGCGGCTAACAAGCCCACCATAAAGGCAGCATATAAACCTACCAAAGGATCAACACCTGCGACAAAAGCAAAGGCTACAGCTTCTGGAACTAATGCCAAGGCAACGGTTAAACCAGACAAAATCTCATTTTGATAACAAGCACGATTAGCACAACCTAGTTGAAACATACATTTCCTCGGAAAATCTTGAAGCCACAATGCCAACACAGCAGCCAGTAATTGAAGGCGCGAATTCTACTAAAAATAAGGATTAAACGCGAATACACGAACTTTATCGGCAGGGAGTGCCAAAATATAAATCCAGAACAATAGTTAAAAATTGTATTTAAAAGGATATCGGTGGAGCATCAAATCATAAGGAAGTTAAAGATTACAACGTCATTCCCGCGAAGGCGGGAATCCAGTCCGGTAAAACGGCTTATATAATGTTCTGGATACCCGCCTTCGCGGGTATGACGGCAATGACTTTACTTCAAATAAAAACACTCACTTGTATAAAAATGCTGAACAAGCGCAGTAATGAATAGAAAATTAATTTTTATTAACTCGAATAATAATATCAACGCGTTCTTTATGCGTTCCAGCAGGTAATTCAGGTAAATGATCGAGGGTAACGGCAGAAACAGGTATATCTTCTAATTTACCCGTATCAACATGGTAAAAATGATAATGCGCATGGGTATTTGAATCATAAAAAATTTTAGATGGGTCAACAGTGACTTCGTTTACCAAACCTTTGCTCGCAAACAACCCTAAGGTGTTATAAACAGTGGCTTTTGAAACAGCCGAAGACTGCTGATTGGCTAAGTCGAGTACTTGTTCAGCTGATAGATGCTGGGGTTTCGCAAACAGAATATTAGCAATATCAACACGCTGTTGAGTCGGCGTGATGCCATGCTGCTTCAGCCGTTCGATGATTTCTGTTTTGTTGCTATCGCCCATAATTTGAGTATAGATCAGTGACTTGGGTTAAGTCTAGCAAGCGGCTACTCATACAATGGCAAATCAATACCAATCCAATTTAATGCTGGTTTAATACAGGGGCGCTTCAACTAAATCAGGAACATAGTATGAGGGATCAATAATCGGTTCGCGTTTAAGTACGATATCAGCCATTAAGCGAGCCGAAGCCGGCCCCAACACAACCCCGTTTCTGAAATGGCCACAATTTACATATAAGCCATCAACTTTCTCATCGGCATAAATATAGGGCACTCCCTCAGCTGTTCCAGGCCTTAGTCCTGCCCAATGCCTTTCTATCGGATAGTTCGCTAATTCAGGAATAATTCGAGTTGCGGCTTTTTGAATATCTTCATTTGCCTGCTTGGTCGTTGTTTTATCGAAACCAGCATATTCCAAAGTGCTGCCCACCAAAATACGACCATCGCGGCGCGGAATAACATATCGGTCTTTATTTAAAATCACCTGAGAAAGTAAATCGGGGTGTGCTTTATACATTAACATTTGCCCCTTCACAGGCTGTATATTTACTTTAGAATCAGTAACTTGCAACAAGTCATGTGTCCAGGCACCACTGCATGCTATCACCCTCTCCGCTTCAATATTGCCATCCTGAGTACGCACCCCTTTTATTTTCCCCTTATATATAAGGAGTGATTCAACTTGAGTCTGCTCCCTAATCTCGACACCCCGTTGGACGAGATCCTTATTAAGCGACTTAACAAAACTCGGGTTGCGCACTTGAGCAATATCAGGAAACCACAAAGCTTTCTCAGCGCCTTTCTTTAAATCAGCCGCTAAACTTGGGACTAACTGACTTAACTGATCACTTTGTAGAATTTCTAATGGAGTGGTGTAACTCTTCGCCCACTTTTGAGCAGCCTCAATCTCATCACTTTGTAATACCAACAAACCTGATTCACGGCGTTCAGGGTCAATACCCGTATCTTGAAATAAAGTTTGGACTAAATCCGGATAAACTTGCTGACTCCAGTGAGCCAATTGTTGAACAGGTTCAGAATATCGCCACGGATAAAGAGGCGAAAGGATCCCTCCACCGGCCCAAGAAGATTCTCTGCCGACAGCAGACTGATCCAACACACATACTTTTAAACCTGCTTGGCTCAGTTCACGTGCGGTAAGCAACCCCATGATGCCGGCGCCAATAATGATGCAATCCATAGTAATAACAGCCTATTTTCTAAAATATCGCTAGCATAACAAAGCTTGATGCAGTTCACAGCTTAAACGCACTTGCAGTTAAATTCACACCATTTATCGGGAAAACAGATTGATTAGTCGTATAGAGTAAGCAATTCCGACCAGGATCATCTATAAAGTAATGTATGAAAATAATAAAACAAACACGTGGTTTTTCCCTTATCGATCTAATGGTTGCGATGGCGGTTATTGGCATTGGTCTCGCCATTACTATTCCTGCCATGCAGGAATTTACCGACGCAAATCGACAAGCAGAAATAATTAATCGATTAGTTCGTGATATTAACTATGCTAAAAGTGAGGCCGTTTCTCGTGGTACTAGCTTTACCGTTAGTACCGCTGCATTCGGTGGCGGAGCAACTTGGGATGTTGGCTGGACCGTTTTTAATTCAACCACCCCTCCTCCTCTTCCCGGGGTACGCACTGCACCCGCACTGGTTGTTCCGGGTCAAACACTTATTTCAAATGCCGGTTTTAGTTCTATCACATTTAGACCTTCTGGTGCTGCTACAGGTTTACCAGTACCAGCAGCTGGACCACCTGATTTTACTGTTTCACTTTGCAATGCATGCGTTAATGCTGGGGCCCCTCCCCGAGAAAGACAGTTAACGGTTAGCCCAACTGGACGCGTTACGTTAAACAGTCAATTTACATGTATTCCAGCATCTCCAGTGTGTCCGTAACAATTATGAATATTAAAATAAATCATCAAATACAACATGGCTTTACCTTGGTTGAGGTAATGGTCGCAATGGTTGTTTTTTCTGTTGGCTTACTTGGCCTGGCAGGATTGCAATCACTTGGAATGACTAATAATCAAACGGCTTATTATCGAACCGTTGCGATGCAAATGGCCTCTAACATGTCGGATCGTATGCGAACAAATGTTACTGCTCTCAACGCAGGTTCATACAGTGCGGTTCTTCCACTCCCTGTACCGGCTCCTCTTGGAACCGATTGTATTGCAGCCACCTGCACACCGGCAGCTTTAGCGGCTTTTGATATTTTCGAATGGCAAACAACCATTGCAGCAGAATTACCTCAGGGTCGTGGTTCAGTAACAGTAGTCCCTCTAGCCGGAGGTGGTAACCAATTTGTTGTCTGCGTTATGTGGAACGAGCTTAAAGTTGCCGCACCGGTCGTACCTAATTGCACCGCAATACCGTCAGTATATGATCCAACAACTCAATTTAAATTTTACGCTCTTCGTTTTGAGTAATAACAATTATGAATAACTCTATGCTAAAAAGACAAACACAAACCACTCAACAACATGGCGTAACGCTACTTGAATTAATGGTTGCCATGGCCGTAAGTTCTTTCATTATGTTAGGGATTAGCAATATTTACTTATCCACTAAAAAATCTTACGTTATCCACGACGAATTTTCGCGTATCCAGGAAAACGGGCGCTACGCAACTGAAACACTTTCGACTAACATTCGAAATGCAGGTTTTTTTGGCTGCTCTTCAGGCCAGGGTTTAGGCGCTGTAACTAATGGACTTAATCAAACACAAAATTCACCTTGGAATTTCGAAACAGGCTTAATGGGTTACGAAGCCGTTGGAACAGATTTCGATCAACCTGCAACAACCATTGATCCAACTGTATCAGGTGGACCTGTAGCAAGCTGGGTTACCGCTGCAGGATTAACTTCAAGTGGTGTGGCAATTTCTCCAAATCCGGATGCGGTTGTTGCCGGTCTCGCTCTCATAGGTTCCGATATTTTAATTCTTAGAACAGCAGACGATTTAGGTGTTCGTATTGTCTCTAATAATAATGGCGCGCAAGTCTTTGTAGAGGATACAACAGGAGGCTATGTTGCCAATTCTTGCCCTCAAAATGCGGGCGGTGGAGGATTCAATGTTAATGGTATCAGTGGTATTTGTGAGCGTGATATTCTACTTGTTTCAGATTGTACTAAGTCACGTATTTTCCAAGCTTCGAGTATGTCTACTGCCAATCCACCAGGTCAGTGTCCTATCACACCCTGTTTTAATTTACGTCACGCAGCTGCAGGCACACCTGGAAATGCGGACGTAACTTGGATGACAGGCGACGGCGAAACTTTTGGACCCGATAGCGAAGTTATGACTGTTGTCACTAAAACCTATTTCGTTGGTGTTCCTGTTGACGCTGTTGGAGCTCCTTTAGAGCCATCTCTTTATGAACGTATAAACGATGCTCCCGTCCCGACTCCGATCGTTGAAGGTATCGAAAATATGCAGGTGCTCTATGGAGTGGATACTAATGGTGATGGTGTAGCAAATCAGTATTTTTCTGCTAACGATGTACCAGATGTAGATGGCGATGCCGATACCGTATTTGAAGGTGTTGTTAGTGTAAAAATTAGTTTACTCGCGCGGACTCCGCAAAATTTACCGGGGATTAACCGAACCGCGGCTGATTTTGCAGCACTCACATACCCTATGGTAAGCCCTGCTTCCCCCATTACTATCAACCCGTTTCAACCAGGCTCAACCGATCGTCGTATGCGAAAAGTGTTTAACCTTACCCTGAAACTCCGTAACAAGTCTTTTAACATTGCAAATTAAAATATTATGAAAAATTTAACACTACAGAATTTAAAAGTACAAAGTACACATAAACAGCAAGGTGCCGTATTGGTAATGGCCTTGATGATGTTATTTGTTTTAACACTCATTGGTGTGAGCTCGATTAGTACAACCTCTATGGAAGAAAAAATGTCTGGCAACACGCGTAATAGACATTTAGCTTTTCAGGCTGCTGAATCAACCGTTCGTGATGCCGAACGTGTTATCGCAACAGCCGTAAACATCGTTAACCCCGCTATACAATTTGCTGCAAATGGCGGAGCAAACGGTTGGTATACCTTGGGCAATGGTCCATCCAATGCTCAGGCCGTCGATCCTGTCTGGTGGGCTGGCAATGCTAGTTCTCCATACATATCGCAACTTCAAGATGTTGCCACTCCAGGTCGATATACTATCGAATATCTCGGTCAGACAGGACAAGCACCGCCAGGTGGAGGTATCCAATTAGGCAATGGTGGAGGCCCTGCTCAAAGAGGTTTTATCCAAACTTTTCGTGTCACTGCACGTGGAACAGGTTTAACGGATAACTCCGTTGTAGTCATTCAATCTCATTTTGCTCCGTAATCATTCAATCTCATTTTAAAGTTTAAGCAACAACAGGTACATTTATTATGAAACATACTAACTTTATTGCAAAAACATTCGCTAGTACCGTTTTAACCGTATTAAGTTTTAGTGCTTTCGCCGGACCAGGCACATTAACAAATAGTCCACTCATTGTTAACTCGGTAGCAAAACCCAATATTATGTTTTTAACTGATACATCCGGTTCAATGCGTCATATCGTACCCGAAGATAGCTTAGGCGCAGACCCAGATAAATACGACTCGACGACGACTTATATAAACGGATGTGGTGCTGCCGAGGATCCAAATTCTCGTGAAGATGCCGGTACTGATTCTAGTTTATACATTCGCATTGTAGGCAACCAACCTCAAATTTATAACAGTAGCACTGGCAACATCCGTACACTTGGAACTGGAGCTAGTAATATTTGTTTTAGCAGTACCGAAACATATAACGCTTCACTCTATGCAGACAATGGAAGCGGAACCGCGCCAGCAGGCAGTGCAACCGCAATTTATAGTGGCAACTACCTTAATTGGTATTTAGATTTTGATAATACAACTACCAACTGGAATACAGGCCAAACATTAAAGCCCGGCACTGACTATCGGATGAACATTGCTAGAACAACTTTAAAAGGCATTACCGATAGTTTAGATGACACTGTTCGGGTTGGTTTAGCCACCTTTAATAGTAGTTCTGGTGCTGAGATTAATTTTGAGGTTGCTGACCTAACAGCTGCTAACAAAACCTTAGTTATAGCGGAAATTGATACCTTTGTTCATTCAGGCGTAACGCCAATGGCAGAAGCATTGCATCAAGTCGGTCGCTATTTTTTAGGTGATAGTGGAACAACAAGTGCAACAGCACCCTATAATGGTCAGTACTCTGGCAATTTAACGTTACATCCAGATGCCGTTTTACCTGCAACACCTGAGATACAAGCAAAAACTGCTGTTTTCCCTACTAATTACCGTAATACTAGTGGTGGCACTGGCGGCCTTGAATCCCCTATCGAATATTGGTGCCAAAATAACTTTGTTGTGTTTATGTCCGATGGTGTATCGCGTTCTGATACTAATATTCCTACAGTTACTAGGACTGGTCCATCTTCTGCATATGTGTACACTCCATCAATTCTAGCGGACTATGACGGTGACTGTCCTGCAGGAGGAACCTGCGATAGAAGTAACGATCAAAAACCAACAGCGAGTGGTTATATTTATGATCGAATTAATGACGGTAGTGACTACCTTGATGACGTAGCACAAGCTTTGTTTGAAATTGATTTACGTCCTGACATTAATGCAGACCCAGTCGCACCAGCAACTGTTGGAGATCCCGTAGTAAATAATATCGTCACGTATACTATTGCTTTTGCAGATCTAGATGCACTTAATAATAAATTATTAGATGATGCTGCAACTCAAGCGGGTGGTAAGTATTTTACGTCGGCCAATGGAGCTGAACTTATCCAAGATTTTAATACGGCAACCAATAGCATTCTAGCAAGAACCTCTTCTGCCTCCGCAGCAACCTTTAACACCAGTACACTCGGTAATGATACTGCCGTGTTTAAAGCAGAATTCAGTACCTCTTTTTGGAGTGGCGATATTTTTTCAAACCCGGTTGATCCACTCAACGCTGATATTATACCAACGGGGTCTCCTGGCTGTACTCTAAATACAGATCCTGGCTGCTGGAATGCTTCTAAACACCTTGATGATTTGGCTTTTAGTGCTCCTAACCCGCTTATTCCGTATCTAGGCACCTTCGAAGATAATCGCCAGATAATTACTTTCGATTCAACGAATCAAAAGGGCATACCTTTTACAACACCAGTTGATTTTACCGCGCCAGCGACAAATGAAATTACTACAGCCATGATTAGTGACTTATGTGCAGGACCGGATGCACCACTTGTTTCAAGCACAGCATGTACAAGTGCAACAACAGGCGCAAAAGATGACAGCCAACAATACGTTGATCGCATGGTGGATTATATTCGTGGAGATCGAACTTTTGAGAATATTGTTACAACTCCTGTATTCCGTACTCGACTAACAGTATTAGGTGATATTGTTAATGCAACACCGGTATTCGTTGGCGCTCCAGAATTACCTTGGCCAACAATAGATGATTCCACAAATAAATTTGGAGAAGGCTACCCGGATCTGCCAGTTGGTAGTGGCAAACGTTACTCGGATTTTCAAGCTGCTCAAGCAAATCGAATAGGAACACTTTATGCCTCAGCTAATGATGGCATGTTACATGCGATTAGAACAAAATTGTTAGCTCCTGGTGGTATAAGAGAAAAAGCGGGCGATGAATTATTTGCCTATATCCCTTCTTTTATTTTTTCAGACCAAACTAATGAAGGTCTTCATCATTTGGCTGAACCTACATACCCACATAAATTCTACCTCGACTTATCGCCAATATTTTCGGATGTCTACATTAAAGGGAAAGACTCTACTAATGCCCCAACGTATGAAACTGCTGAACCTGCTTGGCGTACCATTTTAATTAGTGGCTCTCGCGGTGGAGAGAAAAAAGGAATTTTTGCCCTCGATATCACTGACCCAGCTCTCATTACTGAATCCAATGCAGCGGATACCGTTCTTTGGGAATTTACAAGTAGCGATGATGTTGACCTTGGGCACACCTACAGTATACCAACTGTGACTTTAACCAATGCCCTCGATGGAACTGGAAAGAACCGTTGGGCTGCTATTTTTGGTAATGGCTATCAAAATGACACGACCACTGTCTCAAATGGTTCAACTTGTCGTGCTAAATTATTTATTGTTTTCCTAGATGGTGGACTTGATGGAACCTGGACATTAGGTACCAATCCAAGCACTGCGGATTATATGAAAATTGATACTGAAGTGGGCACGACTGCAGCAGGCGATTGTAATGGTTTATCAACACCTGCATTGGCTGATACCGATGGTGATAAAGTTGTTGATCGTGTTTATGCGGGGGATGTGAAAGGTAATATGTGGGCCTTTGACTTGACATGTGGCGGCGGCGGCTGTGCTTTTGATGTTGATTACAAACAAGGTCAAATACCTCAGCCATTATTTACTGCATACGATTCACAAGCAACACCTGTAGCACAACCAATAATGGCACAACCAAGCCTTGTAAGACATACTACAGTTACAACTACTACTTCAAATGCTCCCAATATAGTAGTCTTATTTGGAACAGGACAATATCATACAAATGCCGATAATATAGGCACCACCAAAATAAATACTTACTATGGGGTATGGGATAATGGTACCGGCAATTTAACCGATAACCGACAAAATGATACCTCGACAGGCAGCACCCTCGTTGAACAAGTTTTAAATACACAACAATTTGTCATTCCTGGTACTGAAGTCAGAGAATTTCGATTTATTACAGCAAACACAATCGATTGGACTGATAAATACGGGTGGTATATTAACTTAGATCCTGAAAATGGTGTTTATGCAGAAGAACGTTCTGTCGTTTCCTCAGCAGTTCGCAATGACGCTATATTCTTTAATACCATGATACCAAGCTCAGTAACCTGTGGATATGGTGGCTATGGTTGGTTAATGGCGGTAGATTTTATAACAGGAGGTGAACCAGATGGAGCCGTGCTTGATGTTAATCGTGATGGCGTTGTTGATGACAACGATAATATTAATGGTGACGTTGTTGTTGGCGAAAGAACCTTAGCTATCCCCGCAAGTTCAACCTTTATTGATGATTACCAATTTACTCAAACCAGTGACGGATCAATTATTAAACGAAAAGTTAAAGATGACTCTGGTTTACGAGCAGGTAGGCTTTCTTGGCGCGAACTTCGTTCGCCTAACTAATGGCAATTTTTTAAATATATTTTTAAAGGCTCTTTAAAACATGAAAATAAAGTTACAAGCTGGATTTACTTTTATCGAACTCATGATAGTTGTCGCTATCATTGGCATTCTTGCGACAGTAGGCTGGCCAATGTATTTGGAGCAAGGTCGAGTTAATAATCGTACTGAGGCCATAATAGCAACAAATGCTGTCGCACTCGCTTTAACAAAATTTGAGTCCGACACAGGGGGCTTCGCTTGGGCGCCACCTGCAACTCTGTTTAATGCAAATAATCGTTATTTGCCAAATGTGGGGCTTCCAGGTCCAGGCATAGGCGTTGATAGCGGAAATGCTATAGCTGATAATCTTTGTACTAACGAACGTGGATTTCGCTGGGATGCTGGCGATGCAAGATATGAATCATGTAGAGGCAACTACTCAATTGTGGTTGCCCTTGCTGGAGTAGGTCCTGGATTACCTCCTAATGCAACTTCCACTTCATATACAATTACAACGTCAGCAATACTAGGTAGGGCGCAAAACAGAGATCCGATAAATCAGGATCATGATCATCCTTGTATTTCATTTACGTTAAATAACAATGGTGTCAGAGGTCATATTGCAACCGGTGCCTCATTAACAGCTGCTCAGCCTAATCCAACATCTGAAGGTCAAGACCATTCAACGAAACGTTGCTGGGGCAGTAGCTAAGCTACGTTTCAGCTCTATAGCTTTATTGGAGAAACATTATGAAAAAAATTTATACACTATTACTAATTTCATTCTTTCAATTTGCAATACCGCAAATTTCTCAAGCTGACTCGTCATGCAATATCGGGATTCTATTATATGAAAAAGGTGAGTTCAGTAAAGCCTTCAATCATATGAAAAGGTTAAGTGCATACTCAAACCCTTGTGCTGAATACTACTTAGGCATAATGTATTTTAGGGGTGAAGGAACACAGAAAAATATAAAATTAGCCTATAAATTCATCGATAAAGCCGCTAAAGGAAAATACCCTGATGCAATTGGATTTTATGATAAACAGGAATAAAGTTGCTAATGAATAGGAATAAAATTATAACTCGTTAGATTTTTTCAGTTCCTTAGGAAGTGAGAATACGACCGTTTCCTTTACCCCTTGGTTCTGGATAATATCTTTTTCAGCAACACCCCATTCTGTTAATTTTTCTAATACCTTTTCAACTAAAACTTCAGGTGCAGATGCACCTGCGGTGAGCCCAATTTTATTTTTATCTTTTAACCATTTGCGATCGATTTCAGCTTCATTATCAATTAAATAAGCCGGAATATTAAGACGATCGGCAACTTCTCTTAATCGGTTAGAGTTTGAACTATTGGGAGAGCCTACAACAAATAATACATCACACTTCTCTACAAGATCCTTTACTGCATCTTGCCTGTTCTGAGTTGCATAACATATATCATCTTTTTTAGGGCCTTGAATGTTAGGAAATCGTTTTCGCAATGCTTCAATGATTCCTGCGGTATCATCCATTGATAATGTCGTTTGGGTAAAATAAGCGAGCTCATTTTCATTATTAACATTAAGATTTTCAACGTCGCTTACTGTTTCAATTAAATAAATTTGCCCACCTTGAGTTTGATCAAATTGTCCCATGGTACCTTCAACTTCAGGATGACCTTGGTGACCAATAAGAATACACTCTTGTCCTGTTTGACTAAAGCGTGAAACTTCCATATGAACTTTTGTTACTAAAGGACAGGTTGCATCAAAGACTTTAAAGCCACGTTGTTTAGCTTCAATACGAATAGCCTGCGATACACCATGCGCGCTAAAGATAAGTGTTGAGCCTTCAGGTACATCAGACAATTTTTCTATAAAAACGGCACCCTTGTCACGTAAGCAATCAACAACATATTTATTATGTACTACTTCATGTCTGACATATATCGGCGCGCCAAAAATATTTAATGCACGCTCAACAATTTCAATAGCGCGATCAACTCCAGCACAAAATCCACGGGGATTGGCGAGCAAAACTTCCATTAATGACTTTTCTCTTCAGTTGTATTACCTGCTTCTAAGTCATCATTGTCTGAAATTATTTCGGCTTGAATAAAATCACCTGACGCTATTGCGTCTAAATGTGCTTGGCTAGGTTTAATATCTACAATATTTACATCAAATGTGACAACGAAACCAGCACAAGGATGGTTGAAATCAACAGTTACTTCAGTATCTTCAACTTTTTTAATTGTTCCGGGAACAGCATCCCCGGAAGGTGTTTCAAATTCAATAATGACGCCTTCTTCTAAATTAAACGACTCATCAAACTCTTCACGAGGCATAACATGAATACTTTCTTCATCTGGATAACCAAATGCATCAATAGGGTCAATCGATAGACATTGCGTATCGCCCTTTTTTAATCCATACAACATCATCTCAAGACCTTCGATTAAACTTCCATCTCCCATGATAAAAGTAAGAGGTTCATTTGCATCGGTGCAATCGGCAACGGTACCGTCAGGTAAACTTAAGGTGAAGAACATACTTACTTCACTACCGGGACCAATTGTAATGGCACTAATGTCAGTCATATCGAATACTCTATTTGTTATAGTTAAGTTTAAGTTGATTCAGAATTATTTTTTTTAAAGAAATTAGGAAATAGTGTGTCAATAATCAGAATGATTACACCGATCGTAATAGCAGAATCAGCAATATTAAACGCTGGCCATGAATATTGATGATAGTAAATTTCAATAAAATCGACTACATATCCAAACCTTACGCGATCAATTAAATTTCCAATCGCTCCACCCAAAATTAATGAGAAAGCCATTGCTTGAAATTTTTCTTCAGGCTTTAGCCTCTTAATCCAAAATACTAATACAATACTCACAACTGATGAGATAATGGTAAAAAACCAACGTTGCCATCCACCGGCATCACTCAGAAAACTAAATGCAGCACCTTCGTTATGCATCAAAGTAAAATTAAACATTGGCATAACAGCAACCGCTTTATACATTTTCAATTCTAATGTTGCATAGTATTTTGTTATTTGATCTGCAATAACAATAACAGCAGCAAGTATCATCCAATTACGCAAAATCTCTCTCCTCGCCTGTACCATCTACATTTTCAATACAACGCTTACATAACTCAGGATGTTTGGTATCACTTCCAACATCTTCACGTAAATGCCAACAACGCGTACATTTACTACCTTCCGCTTTTGTAACAGCAACCCAAATTTCATCATTACTGGTTAAGGTTGTGTGAACGCTATCACTTGGTGGAGTATCAGCAACTAATTCAACCGTTGCCGATGAGGTTATCAGAACAAATCGTAACTCTTCTTTGAGCTTATCGAGCACATCAAAGATTTCTCTTCCACAATAAATTGAAATTTTCGATTCTAATCCCGAACCAATAACGCCGTCCGAACGTAAACGTTCTAACTCTTTATACACCGCATCACGAACTTCAGAAATTTTACTCCAATCATTCAGAGAATTATCTGCCGAGCTAACATCTGCAAAACAAGTTGGCAACGTAAACCAGGTATTTAAAAACACTGACTCTTCACGTTTCGATGAATTACCTTGCGCGTCCATTTTATTTTCAGGCATTTCTTTCCATAAATCTTCCGCTGTAAAACTTAATATTGGAGCAATCCATAATGCCATAGCCTCAATAATAAAATACATTGCTGTTTGTGAAGACCGACGACCATTACTTGATGCCTGCATGGTGTATTGACGATCTTTGGTAATGTCTAAATAAAAACTACCTAACTCAATGGCGCAAAAGTTATGCACCATTTGATAAATACTATGAAAATCATATTCTTCATATGCCGCTAAGATTTGAGCTTGAAGTCGAGCTGTTTTTTCAATGGCCCATTTATCTAAATCAAGAAGATTGTCTACCGCAACACAATCTGTTGCCGGGTTAAAGTCATTTAAATTCGACAATAGGTAACGTGCAGTATTACGAATCCGTCGATAGGCATCTGATGATCGTTTTAAGATTTCATCCGACACCGTCATTTCAGCGGTATAGTCCGTTGCTGATACCCATAAACGAATAATGTCTGCACCTAAGTTCTTAATTACTTTTTGTGGAGCAATAACATTACCTTTAGACTTAGACATCTTCTGACCTTTAGCGTCTACGGTAAATCCATGGGTTAATACTGCTTTGTATGGCGCAACACCTTGCATAGCAATGGATGTTAATAGTGATGATTGGAACCACCCACGATGTTGATCTGAGCCTTCTAAATATAAATCGGCCACAGGATAATCAGCTACACTTAATTGTTGATTCATGACTGAGTAATGCGTTACGCCTGAATCAAACCATACATCTAATGTATCGGTTACTTTAAGGTAATCATCTGCCTCATCACCTAAAATATCTTTTGGCTCTAAATCAAACCAGGCATCAATACCTTGTTCTTCAATTTTAAGTGTAACTTTCTCAATAAGCTCTGAACTATTCGGGTGTAACTTTGATGTTTCTTTATGAACAAACAAAGCAATCGGCACACCCCAGGTACGTTGACGAGAAACACACCAGTCAGGACGACCTTCTACCATTTTTTCAATCCGTGCTTCGCCCCAAGATGGCATCCATTTAGTTTCTTTAATTGCAGTAAGCGCGTCTTTTCTGAGATTATTCTGATCCATACTAATAAACCATTGTGGTGTAGCACGGAAAATAATTGGTGTTTTGTGTCTCCAACAATGTGGATAACTATGATTTAATGCAGCATCATGTACTAATTTTGCTTTTGTTTTTAATGTTTCAACAACAGAAGTATTCGCCTTAAATACATGTTGCCCTTCAAACAAAGGTGTCCCTTTCACAAAGGTACCATCTGCACCGACAGGATTATCTACTTTTAAGTTGTAACGTTGGCCAACAACATAATCGTCTTGACCGTGTCCGGGTGCGGTGTGTACACAACCTGTACCTGCTTCATGCGTTACATGGTCACCTAGAATGACAGGCACTTCTCTATCATAAAACGGATGCGCTAATTTTAAGCCTTCTAATTCTTCACCAATACATTTCCCGGCAATTTTATAATCACTTATATCATATCGTTGCATGGTTGCTTCGATCATATCTGAAGCCAGCACAATACATTCAGGTACATGCTCATTAATCCCATCTACAACGACTAAGCTATATTCAAATTTAGGATTAACGGCAACCGCCTGATTCGCAGGTAGTGTCCAAGGCGTGGTTGTCCAGATAACAACTGATGTGATTTTTCCTTTTAAAAGTTCTGCATTTAAATCAGTACAACGAATTTTTAAGGCTTCATCATCCAAGACTTCAAAACGCACATCAATGGCTGGTGATTTTTTATCTTCGTACTCTACTTCGGCTTCAGCCAAAGCCGAACCACAATCAACACACCAATGAACAGGTTTTGAACCTTTGTGTAAATGACCTGCATCAATAATCTTACCAAGGCTTCTAACAATGTTGGCTTCGGTTTTAAAATTCATGGTGAGATAAGGATTATCCCAATCTGCAAAAATCCCTAAACGTTTAAAATCTTCACGTTGCCCATCAACTTGCTTTTGTGCATATTCACGACATGCTTTTCTAAATTCACTCGGAGAAATTTTAACACCGGCTTTGCCTTTCTTTTTCTCTACCATTAATTCGATTGGTAAGCCATGGCAGTCCCAACCAGGGGTAAAAGGTGCGTCAAATCCACTCAGTGTTTTTGACTTAACAATGATATCTTTTAATACTTTATTGACCGCATGACCAATATGAATGTCGCCATTCGCATAGGGAGGACCATCGTGCAAATAAAATTTAGGCCGACCTTGCTGTTCTGAAATTTCACGCAGTTTTGCGTACAAATTAATATCGTTCCAGTGTTTTAAAAACTCAGGTTCACGATTTGCTAAATTGCCCCGCATTGGAAATTTTGTTTGGGGTAGATTTAATGTGTCTTTATAGTCTGCCACGATGTTTCTTTACCTTACTTTTATATTCTATTTTTAAATTTTAGTAAAAAAATTTACTACCGCCCCGTCATACCCGCGCAGGCGGGTATCCAGTTATATATTTAGCTTAAAACCCCTGGATTCCCGCCTACGCGGGAATGACGGTAATTATTAGCTTTTACTGCTTTGCAAAAAATGCCTTTGCCTGCTCAACATCAATTGCAATTTGTTCTTTCAATAGCTCTAGTGAATCAAAGGGTAATTCTTCTCTTAACTTTTTCAGGAAACTTACATTTAGCTGCTCCCCATAAATTGTTTGATTAAAATCAAATAAGAATACCTCTAAAATTACTTCTTTACCATTTACCGCTGGTCGAGTTCCGATACTAGCGACGCCTTCTACAGGCTTATCGCCCAAGCCCTCAACGGTTACAACATAAATACCATGTAATGGTGTTACTTTACGATGTATATTTATATTTGCCGTTGGGTAACCTAATTCGCGACCTAACTTTTCACCATGAACAACTCGGCCAGCCATTTTATAATGATGCCCCAACATTTGTTGTACATCATCAAACTGTGCAGCGATCAAAGCATTTCTAATTCTAGTACTGCTCACTCGCTCGGCTTCAACACTGAAGGTGGGCATATTAACAACTTCAAACTGATGCTGTTTACCTGCTTCCACTAAGTGCTGGAAAGTCCCTTCTCGATTTTTGCCAAAACGAAAATCATCTCCCACAACAAGGTAACGAACACCAAGCCCTTTTACCAAAACCTTCTCAATAAAATCTTGATAAGGCATATTAGCCAAAGATTTATTAAACCTTAAGCACAAAATCCGCTGAACGGCTTGCTGCTTTAACGCTTGTATTTTATCACGCAAACGCATCAGTCGAGCAGGCGCCGAGTCTGGTGCAAAATATTCTAATGGCTGAGGCTCGAAAGTTATCACTGTACTAGGGTAACCAAACTGTTTTGCTTTTTCCGCTAACTGCTCAAGCACATGTTGATGGCCTAAATGCACCCCATCAAAATTACCAATGGTTGCAACACAACCATGCTCTTCAGAATCTGAGTCCAAGTCCGAATCACGGGAGTGTAAATTATATATACCTCTAATTAACTCCACGATTCTCGTCCTACAGCCCCATTATAAGTTCAGCAAAAACCCCATTATACCTTGCTATTGAAGATAGTTTTAGTTTCGTCAGCATATTAATTAGTCATTATTTACGCCGTTTTTCTTGGTTTAGCTAAATCCTTAGGGCGGATACCTAAAATAAATAAGACAGCAAAATAGCTTACCCCTCCAGCGACCACTAAAGCTAATAAGTTAGATATTTGTTCAATCAGACTTAAATCATACCATTCAGGAATATTACCCAGAATGAGAAGCAGCACGCCACCCATCGCTGAGCATGCCAACAAAACTTGTAGGCTAAACTTAAACCAGCCTTTGTTAGGTTGATGTACTTTCTTTCTAATTAAGCCCCGCCACAGTAAATAAGCATTAATGGCGCCAGAAGCGGCCGTCGCTAATGCAAGACCTGCATGCAGGCCATCAACGCTCAATTTATATAATGCAAAGACAAACACAACATTCAAGATCATATTACTCGCCATCGCAACAAGACCAATTTTCATCGGAGTTTTGGTATCTTGGCGTGCAAAATAGCCCGGCGCGAGCACCTTAACCAACATATGAGCTAGTAAGCCAAATGAGTATGCTTGCAACGCAAAGGTCGACATATCAATAGCATCTGTTGAATAGGCTCCATGCTGTAAAAAGGTTCCCAATAATGGTTTTGCCAATATAAATAAGGCAACAGTCGCAGGTGTTCCAATAATAATGACCCAGCGCATCGCAAAATCCAACATATGAGAAAACCCATCAACATCTTCTGATGCATGCTTTTCAGATAAGCTAGGCAAAATGACGGTAGCTAATGCAATACCAAAGACACCTAAGGGAAATTCCAGCATCCGGTCAGCATAATACAACCAGGTAATGCTCCCTGTAACGAGAAACGAGGCTATGAATATATCGAATAGAAGATTAATTTGCATCACCGAGGATCCCATAATTCCCGGCAGCATTAACTTCATGATCCGTCTAACCCCCGTGTGCTTCCAACCCCACCGCGGCCAGTGCAAGAAGCCTAGTTTGTGTAAAAAAGGTAACTGAAATCCAAACTGTAAAATGCCCGCAATAAATACACCCCAAGCAAGCGATTTAACGGGTACATCAAGGTGAGGTGCTAGCCAGATTGCGCAACCGATAAGACTTAAATTTAATAAAATGGGAGTAAAGGCCGGCACAGCAAATTTGCTATAGCTATTTAAAACCCCTGCAGATAGAGCAGTTAATGAAATAAATAAAATATAGGGAAAAGTCACCCTGAACATATCGGTGGTAAGGGCAATTTTGTCAGGCTGGTCGATGTAGCCCCATGCTATGCCCATGACCACAACAGGTGCTGCGATTAAGCAAATAAGCGATAGTAGTATCAAAATACCCGCTAGCGTTCCCATCGTATGCTGTACAAGGTCAGCCACTTCGGATTTACCTTTGTTTACCTTGTACTCGGTTAAAACAGGCACGAAAGCTTGAGAAAAAGCACCCTCACCAAATAAACGTCGTAAAAAATTGGGAAGCTTAAAAGCAATGAAAAAGGCATCCGTAGCTTTGCCTGCACCAAAGTAATGCGCCATTACGATATCACGCGCTAAGCCTGATATACGTGATAACAGGGTGAAAGCACTAACGACTAGTGTTGATTTAAATAGGCTCATGTATACTATAAACTATTGATAATAAAGAAATTTTCTAAAAGAAGCCTAAAAGTAAGGCTAAGTCATTGCAAATTAAGAACTTTTTCAAATTGCATCATACCTTATAATATTAATACTGTGTACATTGCTAAATGGCACTTAATTGTATTGACAAATAGGCCAAAAAGTCCCATCATACGCGGCTTTCTTGGTTAGACAGTTTATTTAGGAGAGCCACTTTGGCCAATACAGCGCAATCACGTAAACGTGCCCGTCAGGCAGAAAAACGACGTCAGGGTAATACCGGCTACCGTTCTATGTTCCGTACCTTCATTAAAAATTTATTAGCCGTGATTGAATCGGGCGATAAAGCTAAAGCTCAAGAAGCTTATAAAGAAGTAACTTCTGCTATTGATAAAACAGCGAATAAAGGCCTTATTCATAAAAATAAAGCAGCCAACCAAAAAGCGCGTTTAAATGCTCGCTTGAAGGCGATGTCTTAATACTCTTGTTTTAGAAATACTAAAAAGCCGATTATTTCATAATCGGCTTTTTTTATGTCTAAAAAAAATATTACTAGCAAGGCTCTAAAAAAGCGTGTTAATCAATTCGCAGGTTTCATCTAACTTTGCTGCGGCGAGTGTATAGCAGTCACAACTCGTAGCAATTTTTGTTGCGGCAGCTAAACCATCTTGTTCATGTGCCAGCTGATTTAAACCATTTGTATAGATATTCATACAAGCCTCTGCAGGGCGTAATTTTGTTAATGCAGGCGACTTATTGTCAGCTGAATACTCAACAATGATTATCTTAGTAAGCGGAAACGATTCTAGGTGTGCCTTGCAAGGCAAAAGCTCTACCGGCACATGCATAGTACGAGTTGTTTTTAATGTCGCTTCAGGTAGAGGATATAGAGGAGGATGAGACTTTAAACACACTGCATGTGGGTAAGGTGATACATGCATCGACTCTAAGTTAATTGGTGCTAACTCATCACTTAAATAACTAAAACCGTTATTCAATAAACCCCAAGTCGTCGTTGATTTACCGGCTCCTGAGTGCCCCGTTAATAAGACTAACTCCCCATTTTTCTCTAACGCTGCTCCATGCATAAAAAATAATTCTTTACATAGATACTGTATTTCAACAGTTATGTCTTTTTCTAGATGATAAATAAAGAGTCCGATGTCTGTACTTTGTAAGGAATGTGATTCATTTCGAATAACTTCAAAGTGGCTAAAGTCAGTATTAACCTTTAAGTCATAACGGAGTGCAAACTCCTTTGTAATAGGTTGATTAACCTCAAAGGCACCAAAATTAATCCGAGCAAGTTTAAGCAAGTCATTCGATTTGCTGGTTATACTTATGTTTTGATCAAAAATCGTTAAATATAAAGAGTGCATCGACAAAATTATGGCACAAAAAAACGTAATAGCCTATTAAGCTATTACGTTCAAGTGAATTACTTTTTTTAGTTAATTCTTATTCTGGTAAGCACGTACCAGCAACATCCACATATCCAGGATTGCAATTAGGAGCCGTTCCTGGGTCAGTATTATTTGTATCTGTAGAACCATGAGCGGCAAATGACGCAGTCATTCCCATTGTTACTACAACTGGCGTGATATAAGCCGTTTTCTTAATGAAGTCACGACGTGCTTCTGTTTTTTGATCTTCCGATACGATCTTATTTTCTTCACTCATGATAGATCTCCAAATATATTTGTTAGTTCAAAAGTTTTAATTCTTTAAATTGTTGTAGCACTTTAGCTAAATCCATTTTTGCTGTTGCTTCATCAATATCATATGTCTGAATCAACTGCTCGGTTATGGCATTAACATCGAGTCCAGCTTCAATATGCTGCCATATAGCACTTGCAACAGAGTTAAGTTGATGAATCTGACCGTTGTCTTTATCTAAAACTACAAGCTCGCCATCAATCTCCTGGCTGCTTAAATTTTCTCGTACTGATAAACTCATCGTTAACTCTTTTCTATTAAGATGTATTAGACCAAAGTTACAGTTTCAGGTCAAATAACAGCTCTATTAAAATATATGCTAAGCTAATTAAATTGCAATAAAAACAACAGGTTAATAAATTCAAACTCGAGGTTCATTAACCCAAACGGGTTAACCCATTAAAATGAATAGTCAAAACAGCGGAATTTGTACACTTTTAAAGAAAATGGTATTTAAAGATTCAAATGAAATGCCCATCACAAGACTAAACAACTCTGGTACTAATTGCTGAGTTAAATAAGAATAATATCACTCCGCCCTTACTAAAAGGAATATCTATTAGCACCTAAAGCACATTATAGAAGTATGCAAGATATTATATTTCCGCAAAGTTCTGACAAAAGGTTTAATCTCTTATCTCAATTATAGAGAATAAAAAACTTATTATTTAAATCTGCCGGTTAAATTTACAGGTTAAATTTCCCAGTTAATTCTATACACTAACCTTTTATCACTCTAGTAAACGGATAAGGAATTCACACAATGTCATGTTGTTGCCCTCACAGTAAATCAGCGGGAAAGTTTTTTTCTTTTTTTGCCAAGTCCTATCGACGCCGTTTTCTCAAGAAAGGTTTTGAGCCTTCACAACAACAATTATTTGATGGGATTACTAAAGCGAGCTTTAAAGATAAAACCTTACTTGAAATTGGATGTGGTGTCGGCCATTTTCATCAAACATTACTTGAGCATGGAGCACTATCGTCTATTGGTATCGAACTTGCGGAACAAATGTTAATTGAAGCAACAGATTGGGCAAGACAACGTAATTTAAGCGAGAAAACAACATACCTTGAAGGTGATTTTATTGATATCGCAAAGACCATAAAGCCTGCTGATATTGTTATAATGGATAAAGTTGTTTGCTGTTATCCCGATGCTGATACACTAATACATCGTTCACTAGAAAAGTGTATTGATAGTATTGCGCTCACCTATCCACGAAATAAGTGGTATACAAAAATGGGGACTCAGTTCTTAGCATTAATCATGAAACTTTTAGGTTCAAGCTTTCGGCCTTATGTACATAATCCAATACAAATTGAGCAATGGATTGAGAACCAGGGATTTAAGAAGTTATACGAAAAACAAACCATTGTCTGGCTAACACAAGTATATCAAAAAAATAAAGTAATTAAATAGAGAACAATTATGCGCGGCTATGTTCCACCCGATCCTCAGACAACCGTTTCCAATATGGAATTTGCGATTGTTTATGCACCTCGGCGTAAAGCAAATAGAAACCGAATTCCAAAAAGCTGCGTAGAATTAAAAGAAAATAAAGAAGAAGCGTTAGCTCAATCGAATCCTGAAGCGAATCGATATGCAGCGCAAGTTTTGGGTCCTTCTAAATCATCTGAAGGCCAATATATTTTTTATATTATGGAATGGCTCGAGTAAATAATAATAAGTCAAATAACTATAAGGTAAGCATTTTAGCTGCTTGCCTAATATCTTCTTGGGCTTCATGTAGAATTTCCAGACTCGCCTGAGGGCCTAATTTACTAATACCCAATTTTTTAAATGCAGGGATATCAACTAAGTGAGGAATATTTTTACTTTGCTGCGTGTTTCCGTACATGCTATGAATATTCGCCACAATGATAATATCAGCATAATCAGATTCGGGTTTATCATCTTTAAACCAATTATCAATATTTTCAGGTATAGATATAAGCTCTTCATCAAAATTCCATTTTTCTAAAACTATTTTACCGACTTGACCAGAGATTTTATTGAGAATGCGCTCGATAACAAGTTGATTACCATTAACTTCCGGGATACGACTCAAATAATTAATAGCAGGCAAGCTACCAATTTGTGAAATCAATCCACCCAACATAGCTTTCTCAGCCTGCTTACCCTTAACAATAGATCCAATAACATAACTTATCGCACCAATACGTCGGCTCTTTTCAAGAATTTTTGATAATTGATGCTTAACCTGAGGATTAGGTGCAGCAAACAAATTATTTACTGCAATACAAATAACAATATTTTGAACAACATGTAAGCCAAGTCTAGCAACTGCTTCCATACAACTAGAAGTTAAACGATAACCTGTGAACATAGACGAATTTGCAATTTTGATAACATTTGCAGCAATATTCGGATCCAATTCAATAAGCTTAGCTATTTGATTTAATCCTTTGTTAGGATCATTTACTGAATCTCTTACCTTTAGGGCAATATCAGGTAACGTTGGAATATCAATATTTCCACATTGGCAAGCCTCAAGTATTCTATCTTCAATTTTTAGCGATGCAGTCTGATTCATTTAGTCTGTTACTTACTATTAATTGGATAACTTTTATTCAATAAAAGTTTTCTGCCAAGCTGGATGTCCCAGAATTAATTCTAAAGCTTGATGTAATAAAGCTTTGCCCGGATCGCGTTGATGCCATGTAGATGCGCCAGAAGGATGAGGCAAAGGTATAATATCCACCATCTGTCCATAAAACGCAAAATTAAATGATTGACCAACAATTTGATCCAGTTTATTAACCGTCATTACCTGACTTATCGCCAGCTTACCTACTGGAATAATTAACTCTGGTTTTAAAATAGTAATTTCTTGCTTTAACCAACTAGAACATTGTTGAATTTCAACTTTATCGGGTACGCGGTCACCACCTTTAGCAATATTTTTTACTAATTTTTTACCTGGAAAACATTTACACACCGCAGTCATATAAATTGATTCACGGAATAATTCTTCATTTACCCCGATTGAAGAAAACCACTTAAATAAGGTTTTGCCAGCCGTCCATGCAAATGGTTTTCGAATATCTATTTCTTTAATTCCCGGCGCCTGTCCAATCAATAAAACTTTAGACATAACTGGATTACCGACAACCGGCTTGCTTTGCATCTTCTCACAAAGATGGCATTTTTTAATTCGCGAATTAAGACGCTTTAAGCTGAGTCGAGACATACTAACAATAAGAAAATGTTAATTTGTTACTTTTCATATTTTTTAAGTAAAACGCCTTCATCTCCACAACACGAAGCTGCACAAATTTTTACAGCATGGATTGAATCAGCATCACCTTGTAGAAATTCACTGATAGGTAAATTATCAGTGGCACAATCACAACCTTTATCATCGTATTTGTAAACATTCGTTAAGCCAATATCTTTTGCCGCATCAAATACTTGCTTCATAATTAAAGATGGCGTTGGCTCAATATGACTTAATTTATAGGCAGGGAAAAATTTGGTTATGTGCCAGGGACTATCTTCACCCAAATTTTCTTTAATCCAACTCGCAATCTTCGTTAGCATTTCTAAATTGTCATTTTTAGTTGGGATAATATTCGTGCGCGTCTCCACATGTATACCAAGATCATGTGCCTTTTTAATAGAATGTAATACTTCAGCGACCGATGACTTCTTACAGATATCATGATAAAAATCATCATCGAAACTTTTAATATCAGAACATATTACATCAATATAGGGTGCAACTACTTCCAAGGCTTCATCAGTGATAAAGCTATTGGATACATAAAGTATATAGAGGCCTTTCTCTTTAGCTATTTTCGCGACATCAACAATATACTCTAACCATACGGCTGGTTCAGAATAAGTAAAAGCGATACCTTGCACATTGAAACGCAATGCGGTTTCAACTAATTCTTCAGCTGTTACATACGCTGCCGTCGATTCACCCTTAGCCAATTCATCTAAGGCTGTTACACCCCAAGAAATTTCTAAATTATGGCAACCATCGCAACGGAAGCTGCAACCATAACTACCAACCGACATGACTTTGGTTCCGGGGCGATAGTGCTTAACGGGTTTGTCTTCAATATTGTCAATATCAATGGCTGAAATAATCCCATATGAAAGGTTATATAACGTTCCACCACGATTAACATGCGCTTGACAGAAACCGCGTTGCCCATGACTTAAACGACATCGCCATAAGCATAAATTGCAACGCGTTGTTCCATCATCCAATTTTTCTTGCAGCATGGTTTCAACAAGCTGATAATGTTCTGGTCTATTTTCTAAGCTACTCATTTTTTATTCCGTATAATATTTTATATGTTAAGCATTCTGATTAGAGAGCTTCCACAAAGGCGCCACCACTACATTTAAACATCCATAAGCTTTACGTAAAGCTTGCTCGACTTGCTCATAGCCAGGTGCTTTAGCAAAAACAAATCCTAAATAACTATTCCCTTCAGGCAATGGAACAAGTTCATAACCTTCACGCAACTGAATATTAATGTCTTCAATAAATTCAATTTTACTGGCATCAAGTAAACCTTCGATACGCTTTAAAATACCATGCTGAGTCACCGGTATCATTAAAACGCCAGCAGCAGTTTCTGAAAATGTGTTTTCTGAACCACAGCCTATAGCCTGTTTTAAAACAATATCTTCTAAAGTACAGCCCAAACCATATTCAAGAATGTCACTACATAAGCCACCGATCGTTCTTGCTGCCATTTCAATTAAATAAACTTGTGTAACACGTATACGACATTCCGCATGTACCGGACCGGTATTAACGCCATAAGCCTCACATGCTGACTGCACAACTTGGGTAACGCTATCGACCGTTACTGAATCTAATCGCGTTGGTGTAATATAAAATGTTTCATCAAAATAAGGGCCATGCAATGGGTCCGGTTTGTCAAAAATGGTGAGTAACTTAAACTTGCCATTTTCTACTATACCTTCAACTGCAATTTCTTCTCCATGGATATATTCTTCCAATAGAACCGATTCTTTTTCAATCGCTTCTGAACCGGTTTGCTTATCTAATAATTTTTTAATGCGTTGAGCCGCTTCTAATAATTCGCCCTGATTATTAACTCTAATAACACCACGACTTGCTGACAATGAAATTGGCTTGATGACTAAAGGGAATTCAGTTTTTTCTAAAGGGTAAGATTGCCGGGCATCCAACAAGGTTTCTAACTTAACCAAACGATATTCCGGTATTGGCGTGTTATTGTTCTTTAAAGCCTTACGCGCTAAGTCTTTACGCCTTGCAAGGCGAGAGGCATTAACATCGTTATGTGCTAAGCCAAGAGACTGTGCCACCTTCGCAGCCAGTTCAACAACTGCATCATCTGTTCCAATAACCACCACAATATTAGAGTTTGCAGTTTCTTTTAAGATTATATCGAGAGCTAGATCGGGTTGGCCAAACTGCACATGCAAACCTTGCGCATATTCAGACACGATTGAATGCTCACCTTCTGAGACAATAACTACATCTAAGCCGAGCCGCGTAGCGGCTTGAAGATACCGCATGGTTCGATAACTACCATGCGGCGCGATGAGTAAAAGACTTTGTTTAATTGAATTTGGCGGTAATATTTGTTGGGAGTTGGGCGTAACAGACATCATCTAGATTGATATATAACGTGATACAAGCCAAGCAGATACTTACTTAACCACCACCACAACCAGAACATCCACCCGAACCACCAACCGCTTTAAAGACATTGTTAAAAACAAACGATGCATTTAGGCCATCATTGGTATAATCAATATCACAACCTTTCAGGTACGAAAGTGCTACGGCATCAACAACGACTTTAAAGCCGTCACCATCTAAAACCTTATCATGAGGATTAATTGTTTCAGCATATGTCATGCCGTAAGTCATGCCACCACAACCACCACCAGAAACAAAAACCCGAATACCTTCAATAGGATCATCTGAAGAACCAATTAAACCTGCAAGCTGTTCGCCAGCAGTTGCTGATACTTTTAATTCATCACCAATAATACTTGTATTAAATTCTGCAACGACTGCATTCATGTTCATTCTCCTCGTTAGGATAAAAATTGTTCGTTCAAACTAACTATATATAATAGTATAAATGATACCATATATTTTGGATTCCCCCCCCCTATTCAATAATAATATTTCATATTTCCCCTTATAATTCAAGGTTATATCTCCTTCAGCAGGGTTGACCTAATCACCAGAGTCTGGATAATGCTATCCCTATTTATCAAATATTTTTTAGCTAACGTATATCCTAAGCCGATGTAGTTGTTTAAACTACACTACTAATTTTGAGGTAATAATTATGTCACGTATGGTTTTTTGTCAGCACCTAAATAAAGAAGCCGAAGGCTTAGAATCTGTTCCAATGCCAGGCGACTTAGGAATACGTATTTATGAGAATATCTCGTATGAAGGCTGGACGAAATGGCTAGAACGTCTCACCTCAATCATTAACGAAAACGGACTAAATACAGCAGATCCTGCTGCGATACAAATAATTGAGCAACACATGATAGGTTTCTTGTTTAAAGAAGGTGAAATGGGAACTCTTCCTGAAGGATTTCAAGCTAAAGGTGGCAAGTAATCCAACCACATCCGTAAAGATATTTAACTCATGAAATTTTGTAATCAATGTGGTCAAAGTGTCGAGATAAAAGTACCTGACGGTGACAACCGCGAGCGGCATGTTTGTACTCACTGCAGCACAATTCACTATCAAAATCCAAATATTGTGGCCGGCTGTCTACCCGTTTGGGAAGATAAAGTTTTACTTTGTAAACGCGCGATAGAACCCCGCCATGGTTTCTGGACTTTACCCGCAGGTTTCATGGAAAATAATGAAACGCTTGAACAAGCCGCGACCCGCGAGTCTGTTGAAGAAGCCAATGCTAATTTAGAAATAACCTCACTCTACACTGTTATTAGTCTTCCTCATATCAACCAAATTTATATGTTATATCTAGCAAACCTCGTGGACTTGAATTTTTCTGCAGGTATCGAAAGTCTTGATGTTCAGCTTTTTACTGAAGAGCAAATCCCTTGGGATAATTTAGCTTTTCGCACTATCGACTTCACCTTGAAACGTTATTTTGAAGATAGAAAAAAGAATCACTTTCCTCTACATAGTAGTTTTATTGAAAAACATAATCGTTATCAAGAATAGTGATTAAAATTTTCTATAACCAACAATGCTAATCCATGCTTAAATTCACCGAACTCTCGCTACGCCGAGGCACTAAAGAATTATTGCATGGAGTCAATCTTACCATTCATGCTGGACAGAAAGTGGGAATTACCGGTGGCAATGGCGTTGGCAAATCCAGCCTTTTTTCTTTAATACTTGGCACTCTACATGCTGATGAAGGAGATGTTAGTTTTCCTAAAAAAATTAAAACGGCACACGTTGCACAGGAAACACCAGCTTTAGATAAACAAGCGATTGAATATGTATTAGATGGACATATTGAGCTGCGAGAATTAGAAGCTAAAATTGCATTAGCTGAACAACAAGATAACGGTGAAGCTTTAGCTCACTATTATAGTGAAATGGAAGCCCTTGGTGGCTACAGCGCCAATAGTCAAGCCGCAACGTTATTACACGGTTTAGGATTTACTTCAGAACAAGAAACGCAGTCGGTAAAAAGTTTTTCCGGTGGTTGGCGTATGCGTTTAAATTTAGCCCAAGCACTGATCAGAACATCTGATATGTTGCTGTTAGATGAGCCGACGAATCACCTGGATCTTGATACGGTTATCTGGCTTGAAAATTGGTTACGCCAATACAAAGGGACGCTATTATTAATTTCTCATGATCGTGATTTTTTAGATAATGTTGCAACCCATATTGCCCATATCGAACACCAACAAGTTCGTTGTTACACCGGAAACTATTCTGCCTTTGAACTTCGCCGTGCAGAATATCTAGCCACACAACAATCAGCGTACGAGAAACAGCAAGTTGAAATTCAACATATGCAAGAATTTGTTACACGCTTTAAAGCGAAAGCGACTAAAGCACGTCAAGCACAAAGTCGTGTAAAAGCATTAGAGCGGATGGAAAAAATTGCACCGGCACATGTTGACTCGCCGTTTCATTTTGAATTCAAAACCGCAGAAAAAATACCTGACCCACTTATTAATTTAAATAAAGTGGATATTGGTTATGCTGACAAAACCATTCTCAGCAATATTAAATTTATACTTCACCCGGGTAACCGTATTGGGCTACTCGGGCATAATGGCGCGGGTAAGTCGACACTGATTAAATTGCTTGCTGAAGATATTCAAGCACAGCAAGGGGATATCCATTTTGCGAAAGAACTTAAAATTGGTTACTTTGCCCAACACCAACTTGAACAACTCGATTTAGAAGCAAGCCCACTCTTACATCTTCAACGTATTGATAAAAAAGCAACTGAAAGTGATTTACGAAAATATCTAGGCGGTTTTGCTTTTAATAACGATATGGCACTTTCACCCGTTGCGCCTTTTTCTGGCGGTGAAAAAGCACGGTTGGTTTTAGCCATGTTGGTTTACCAAAAGCCCAATCTATTATTGCTCGATGAACCCACCAACCATTTAGATTTAGAAATGCGCCACGCTCTAACCATTGCAATGCAATCCTTTGAAGGAGCAATGATAATTGTTTCACATGATCGACATCTATTAAGAACGGTAACCGACACATTATTCCTCGTCGCACATGGTGGCGTTGCCCCCTTCGATGGCGATTTAGAAGACTACAAACAATGGATTAGTAATGAAAATAAATTACAAAAAACTCAAGCCACTGAAAGCAAAGCTCACGAAAAATCATTAAGTCCAACGTCATTAAATTCTAAACAAAACATTTCAAAAAATCGTGCGCAAATAAAGCCATTAGAAAATAAGCTTAGGAATTTAGAAAAAAAGCAGGAAAAACTCACCTCCAAAAAAGACGATATCGATTCTAAATTATCAGTTGATTCTATCTACGATCCTAATAACAAAGAAACGCTCGACACCTTACTCACAGCACAAAACGAAATAACAATAGAATTGGAAAAAGTTGAAAGTGAATGGATGGATATAAGTGAAGAACTTGAAGAGCTCTCATAAAAACAGTGAATTAATCTTGTTGTGACCCTGTAAATATTTCTGTGTAACTGTTTTAGTTAACGTTTAAACATAATCGCTTAAACGGTCTTCAAATTCAATCATAAAACGATTCAGTGCTGATTTCCAATTACGTATTGGCATTGTCCATTTCTTGGAAGCTTCTGTTATCGCAAGATACACCACCTTTTTAGCGGCATCGTCCGTCGGAAAGAGTTTACGTTTCTTAATTGATTTACGAATAACACTGTTCAATGATTCAATCGCATTGGTGGTGTAAATCGCTTTACGGATATCCGCAGGATAATTAAATAGTGTGTTTAAGTTATGCCAATGCGCTCGCCAACTTCGACTGATTTGAGGGTATTGTTCATCCCACCGTTTTTCAAAATCCTCTAAGGCAACAAGCGCTTTATCTTCGGTGACCGACTGGTATATTTTTTTCAAGTCAGTGGTGACCGCTTTGTAATCTTTCCAGGGGACATAACGCACCGAGTTACGTACCATATGGACAATACAAAGTTGGATTTGAGACAAAGGGTAAACGGTTTGAATCGCATCAGGAAAGCCTTTTAAGCCATCGACACAGGCAATCAGAATATCTTTTACACCACGGTTTTGCAGCTCAGTGAGAACACTCAACCAAAATTTAGCCCCTTCGTTTTCTGATAACCACATGCCTAGAAGCTCCTTGTGGCCTTCCATGTTAACGCCTAAGGCGAGGTAAACGGCTTTATTGATGACTTGTTTATCTTGGCGTATTTTTAATACAATGCAGTCTAAATAAACAATTGGGTAAACCGCGTCGAGTGGTCGGGCTTGCCATTCGATAACTTGATCGATAACCGCATCGGTGACTTTTGAAATAAGCGCAGGCGAACACTCTGCGCCGTACATTTCGTCAAAGGTGCGAACAATCTCTCGCGTTGTCATGCCTTGTGCATAGAGAAATAAAATCTTATCGCTCATTGAGGTGAAACGACGTTGTTTCTTTTTGACTAACTTGGGTTCAAACTCACCATTACGATCACGGGGTGTATCAAGCTCAAACTGACCGTCTTCGGTTTGGATGGTTTTACTGGAGTAACCGTTACGGTTGTTATCCGTGTTGGCTTTTTCGTGTTTGGAATATCCTAGATGTTCATCGAGCTCGGCATTGAGCGCGGCTTCGACGGTGATCTTCGTGAGCATCTGACGAAACTCAGTTAAGTCATCTTCGGTTTTAATGTTTTTGGCGGCTTCTTGAGCGAATGCCTGTTGGTCTTCTTTGTTCATAATTATCTATCCTTTCCCTGTGAAGGGCTAATGATAAACAATTACACAGAATTTAGTACAGTCTC
>Ga0316206_1000246_pt1 | contig 93306 bp, 95 predicted proteins | sample 6monthpyrite_MG_FD_204942 | JGI IMG/M metagenome (GOLD analysis project Ga0316206, IMG submission 204942) | Microbial mat bacterial communities from mineral coupon in-situ incubated in ocean water Damariscotta River, Maine, United States -... | ecosystem: Environmental > Aquatic > Marine >...
ACAGTTGATAGTGGTAGTGCTAGTCTAGGTACAATTACTGTAACAAATGACCAGTTCGCTTTCTCTGCAAACCTTAACTACTCTTTCTAATCAGGTTTGTCTCTTCTTTACTACCTTCGGGTAGTAAAGTTCGTCTTCTATTTCAACTTTCGAATAAACTCTTTTCTTTCTTAACAATATAAAATAATATTTTTGATTTTTTACTTTTATATAATGGAATTTACTTACTTTTATTATTATAAAATTTATGCATGTTTCATTTGTTTCCATAAAATAAAATATTAGATTTATAATCACCTTCATTAAAGGTTATATGTATGGATATGCTAGAATTTAAATAATTTTTACATTAAAACTATAGGTGATAAATATCAATAAAAAAAATAGTTTTATGAAGATTTTAGGAGAATAGATGACAAAATCAATCAAATTAGCTCTAGTAGCTGCAATGGCAATGGGTGCAACTTCTGCATTCGCAACAAATGGTGACAACCTTATCGGTTTAGGTGCTAAATCACGTGCAATGGGTGGAACTGGTATTGCCCACTATAATGGGGCAGAATCTTCTACATCTAATCCGGCTTTAATTGCTAAGTCAAAGGGCACTCATTTTGCATTTGGTGGTACATATTTCCGTCCAGATGTTGAAGTTAAGACAGAAGATCGTTCTGCTGCTCAAATGGGACCGGGTGCTCCAAATGGCGTATCAGGTGGTACATATGAAAGTGATGCTAAGCATAATGTAATTCCATATGTTGCTTTAACTGAGAACCTAGGTGATGGTTATGCAGTTGGTGTGTCTATGTTCGGTTCAGCTGGTATGGGTACAGACTGGAGAAGTGCACCTGGTGACCTTGACTTTACAGACGGTCAAGATGACGATACTTTTGGACTATACAGCATGCGTTCAAATCTTCTTTTACTAAAATTCTCTATTCCATTGGCATATGGACAAGACAACTGGTCTGTTGGTATTGCTCCAGTATTAATGTATGGTGCTTTGGATATGTCGTTCAAGCAGCCAGGAACTGAACAAGATACAGCTCTTCCAACTTTTGGCGCTCCAAATGGTACATCAGTTAATTTTGGTAATGGTTCATCTGCAAGTTTCGGGCTTGGTCTTGAGTTAGGTGCTGCATATACATTACCAGATATGGGCCTTACTTTAGGTGCTACTTACCATTCATCAATCGAAATGGAATATAAAGATCAGATCTCTACTTCTGGTGCGGCATTTGGTTTTGTAGGTGCTAATGGATTTACTGACAAACTTGAGCAGCCAGCTGAGTATGGTCTTGGTATTGACTGGACTGAGGGAGATATCTCTCTAACAGCTGACTGGAAAAATATTCGTTGGGGTAATGCACGTGGTTACCAAGACTTTGGTTGGGAAAATCAAAATGTATATGCTTTAGGTGCTGAATATAGAATGGATGACCTAGCTCTACGTGCTGGTTACAACTATGCTAAAAACCCAATCGCAAGCGTAACTGTTGATCCTACGGATCCTACAGACCTTGGTGGACCACTGAATACATTGAACCATGTAATGTTCCCAGCTGTTACTGAACGTCATTATACGCTTGGTGCTGGATATCAGTTCACAAAGAATGTTGGTGCAGATATAGCAGTAACTTATGCAACTAGTCCAGATGTAACAGTTGATAGTGGTAGTGCTAGTCTAGGTACAATTACTGTAACAAATGACCAGTTCGCTTTCTCTGCAAACCTTAACTACTCTTTCTAATCAGGTTTGTCTCTTCTTTACTACCTTCGGGTAGTAACCCTTCTTTTTTAATAATGTTAGCTCTGAAATAGCACTACATAAAATGCTAATCCACAATCAATTCACTATTTTGCTATAAATTTAGAGAATAAACAAAACAAAATGTTTCATATGTTACCAATAGTAAAAAAAGTCTAGTTAATAATAATAATTAAAAAAGTTGTTAATGCTAGCTGTGATAATATGTATGCAACAAATTTACTTACCCACTTTCGTTGTCATGATGAGAGTATCGGCATTAAGTGTCAAAAAAGGAAAAAATATGTTTTCAAAAACAATTAAAACTGCAGCGGCAGCCCTACTACTTGCGGGTAGTGTAGCTATTGCTCAAGATGGTATATATTTTAACGCGGTAAAGGGTGACGCAGAGCACGCTTATAACACAATGATCAATGAAAAGATGGAACCAATCGGTTTTATGCTTTCTGATCCGCATGAGCGTATCAATGATGCTTATTCTGAAAAGTACTCAAGTGAGCCTGGATATAACAAGAGTTTAGACAACTTAGGTTTCTTCTCTATAGCAAATGATGAGGCGATTCGTCCATTACTACTTAAAGACCCTCGTCTTGGTGGTTTTTCTCCATTTAACCTTCATATATATAAATATGCAAACGAAGATGTGACACGTGTTGGACATGTTAATCCAGCAGTTATGCTTGATATCGTTGGTATTGAAGATAAGTCTATTCGTGCAGACTTCATCGCTTCTTTTAAAGAACTTGATGCATTAGTTGATAAAGAGATCGGTGGAGAAAAAGAAGTTCTTACTTTTGAAAAACTTCCAGCAACAAGATTAATGGAATTCGAGATGACTTTTGAGCGTCCTGAAGGCGTTACTAAAGATGATATCTTAGATGGTGAGTTCGAAGGTCTTGATACTTGGATGTCTGACGAGTTTGAAGCAGCATTTGAAGATAACAAGTACATTATCGCGGGTTATAAAAACTTTGCAGAAGCGTACAGAGAAAATGAAGCTGATTTTGACAAGTATGACTTTTACTCTACATACTCTTTATGTCACTTCTACTTCTCATACGGTATATTTAACCATGGAAATGCGCAAGCGGGTGCTTTTGCTCCATGTTCAATGTACATGTATGTTGAAAAAGGAACTAACGTTCTTAAAATCGGTATGCCTTATCTAGAAAACTGGATTAGCGTAGCTGGTATTAAAGACCAGAAACAAATCGATTCAATTCGTAAACTTGATAAGCAAATTATTGAGATTATGGAAGGCTTAGGAGCTAAATTAAAATGAGAAACGTATTAAGCACATTTGCACTAGTCGTACTGGTTGCATTAACGGGTTGTAGTTCTAAAACATTAAATGCAGGTGAGTCAGAAGCTCCAAAAGTTGTTAAAGCCTATATGATTGGTGCTATGATGACAGCTGAAGATGTAACTGCTAAACTTACAACTGCTGGTTTTGAAGTACTTGGGACTTATCAAGTCAATAAGAAAAATAAACTTCAAACTGTAATCTTTACAAATGATGCACTTAAAGCAATGGCAAATAAACCTGGCCGCGGTTTTGCAGGTATTGGGCGTATCTTAATAGATGGTAAAACTTCTCAGATCTCTATCTCTAATCCAGTGTATTTTGGAAAAGCTTTTATGCAAGACTCTGCTGACTATGCTCAGATGCTAGCAGTTAAAGATTCTTTATCAGCAGCATTTCCAGGTCTTAAAGAATCAGCTGATCAATGGGATTATGCAGCTTTAGCTGATTATCACTTTATGGTTGCTATGCCGTATTACCAAGACTCAATTGTTATTGGTGAGGGTACAGTGGCTTCTTTAGTTGAAAAAGCTGAGTCATATAAAAAAGGTAAAATGCACCTTTTTACACTGAAGCTAGCTGAGAACAAGTATCTTATTGGATATGATCTTTCTAAGCGTACAGCTAAGTTCCCAGAGAAGATTGGTTTAGATAAAGCTGGTCTTCTTCCATATACAATCTTAATTGAGAACAACGAAGCGCGTATTCTTGCGCCTAAATTCTACTTAGCAGTGTCTTACCCACAACTTACTATGGGTCAGTTCATGAAAATTGCAACGGTACCAGGTGCAATTGAAAAAGATCTTCAAAAGCCTTTTAAATAAGCCTTACTGACTGCCGTTTGGCGGTCATTTACCTCTTCCAACCCTTTCTAATTAACTCTTTTTTTTAATTCTTATTTCTACTTATTGTCGATATAGTTTAGTATAGTCAATTTTGAGGTTGGGGTTTTTATGCATGATATTTATAAAGATGTAGAATCTGATGAATGGTTCTTTCCAGATGGAGCGTATATACTGAGCGAAACAGATGAGAGAGGTATGATAATTTATGCTAATGATATCTTCTGTGAAATTGCTGGATATAAGCTTGAAGAACTTATGGGTGAGCCTCATAATATTGTTCGCCATCCAGATATGCCTAGAATTGCTTTTAAGGGACTTTGGGATGATATACAATCAAAGGGTTTCTGGACAGGTTTTGTGAAGAATATGCGTAAGGATAGGTCTTTTTACTGGGTATATGCCACAGCGCTTCGTAAGGTTGCTAGCGATGGTACAGTTACATACCTGTCAGTGAGAGTGAAACCAAGCAGAGCTGATGTTAAGGCATATACTAAATTGTATGCTGAGTTAAAAGAGAGTGAGTAATAAGGGTGTTTAATCTATAGATGAAAAAATAGATAGGGATATAAACCCTATCCAAGTAGTTTAACGTTTAAGCGGATTTCCATTTGGCATTACTTTTCCACCAAAGCCAACAATGATTTCTGTGATTTCAATATCAAGTTTATCAATGATATCCAACTTCTTAGGATCTGTCATGCCCAATGCTCCTGACCAAGCTCTAAGTGATGGCATACCGATAACAATCTTATTTTCACCTTCTCTTACATAAACATACATTGAACATGGTGCAAAGGTACCTGCCATTGGCACACCTTTTTCACCATCAAATACATTATATGAAAACTCTATATGACAAAGGTCATAAGCCCAAAATGTAGTGTAGTCTGGCATTACATCTTCATCTGTATTAAAACTTTCTTTTACATTATAAAAACCGGCAATGATATAACCATTAGTCTCGAACGTAGATTCAAATGTCTCTTGAAACTCATCCATGAAGTCATCAATGTCTTCTGGTTCTTCAAAAGGGATCTCAAAATTCAACATTGTATCTTCTGCTCGGCCTTGAACAGGAATATATGTCTTCTTTCCACCTAGCTTTTCATCTATAGCTGCATCAAGTGGTTTAAACATCTCAATAAATGGTTTTCTAACTTTCTCGTCAGAGATTTCAAGCATATCAAGCATTGCCTCAGGTGTTAAGTGTGCTACTGTTGTTGGACCATCAGCTGTTTTACGGTAAGTAAGAAGATTAAATGGGTTAAACCCACCAACACGTGGATCAATGTTTAGCAGAGGTCTTACAACTTTATCATTGACAAGTGAGTCAAAGGCAATGTTGTCTAGCCATGTCTCTCCAAATTGTTGAGCGTATACGGCTTGAACATTATGATGTGGATCGTTAACAAAGAAGCCTAACTTTTTGGCATCTTCTTTTACAAACTTGAAAAATGCTTCATCATTGTTTTTCTCATGTGTCCAAACAACGGCAAGATTTTTATTATCAGATGGAGTGAATTTGACATCACCTTCTTGAGGAAGTGCAAATACGCTTACACTAAGAAGAGCAGGGATTATTAATGTAGTGAGTAATTTCATTTATTGCCTTTATTAATTGATTTCCAAGAGAGGAATATTATTTAAGGTAATAAGTATAGCTTTTTTTGTGGTTTTTAAAATAAAATGAAGGGGTTAATTGTTAGTAGAATGCCACTTGTTACCAAGTGGCTAAGATAAATTATTATCTACTCGATGATTTCGTTTACAACTTTTACGATCAATGCGTCAGCTTCGTATAATGTTCCGAATGTTGCTTTGTCTGCAGGATCTAAGTCTGTTGCAGTTACCCAGTTATCAATTGATGGGAAGCCCATATGAACTTTTGTTTCACCTTTTTTCATATAGATGTAGAAAGAACATGGAGCAAATGCTCCAACTTCAGGATGGTCTTGGTGGATTGGGAAGATTACGTCTAGTTTACAGATTGAATAAGTATCATAGATCTCATAACCATCATATCCTGCATCACCAAATTCACTTGCGAAGTCAACAAACCCTGGGAATAAGAAACCGATTGGCTCTAGTTCACCTTCAAATTCTGCTTCGAAGTCATCTTTTTGCTCAGCGCGCTCGTCTTCGGTCGCACCGTCAAATTCAGTTTCAAAAGTAGCGGCAAATGCTTTGTCCATTGTTGCTACGTTTTTGTATGAAAGCTCTTTAAAGTGCCCACCAGGTAATGCTGCTCTAAGACCTTCTTCTAAGAATTTAGAGTAAGCGACTAAGTCTGGATTGTCCATTGGAATACCAGTAATTCTTGACATACCTTGAAGAGTAAGTGAAGAGATACTCATAGTCTTACCATTAGATGTATCATCGTCTCTGTTAGAGTATAAAGACATACTTAGTGGAGAAAGAAGACCAATGCTTGGGTATTTTTTTGCTAAAGCTAAGGTATGTTTTGCACTGTGTGTAGTGAAAAGGTGGTAAGTTTGGTAAAAAGTCTTTCCAAAACGTGGTTTGAATGGAGCGTTCATATTGTTGTTTCCATCAATACTAAATCCAGTTTTTTCGAATGCTGCTTCGATTGTCGCAGCAGTTATTTTACCATCGGGATTAGCTACAGTAAAGATACGGATATCTTGACCATCGTCGATACCAGCAGTAGCCTTAGGCGCTGTTGCTGAACATGCTGTAAGTGTAAGTGCTACAAGAGCAGATACTAAGATTGAATAAATCTTGTTCATTGGGGTCCTTTTGTTTATCAATTTTAATCACAAAAATATCGCAATTTTTGTAAACTTTAACTTGGATTATAACGAATTTTGAGTTGATATACTCTTAGAATTTATATGGAGACTGTGTCACCTTGAGTGATACTTCCTGAGGTAACAGTTTTGGCAAAAATACCTCGGTGCTCTTTTAGTAGCTTGGGGGCTTTTGCATCTACTTTAGATAAGCCTTTACAAAGAGTGCAGTTTTGAGTTATTTCTAGGATAACCTCACCAATATGAAGCTGATCTCCTGGGTTTAATCCATATGGATTTATATTCATTAAAATATTCTCACCTAAAGAGCCATAAGGCATCTCTATGTTGTTTTCTTTGGCTATACGGTAGCTTTCATAAGAACTTAACAAAATAGCTCTGTATTCGTCTTTTCCATGAAACTTATCATTCACTACGCCTTTAGCATCTAAGACTAGTGTCTCTTGCTCAAGGGTTATGGTCTCTGCATTGTTATTTTTCTTTGATATAAAAAGTTTTAAAATCTTGCCTTGAATTTTCTGGCTCATAAAATGTTCTTTGAAAGTGAAAATAAAAATATAGAGGAGTTGTCTAACACGAAGTGGCCTTTGAATATAGAAGAGAAAAGGCCAAAGCCTTTATACTCTTAAAAAAATACTTACTTGATCTTTCCAGCGTCAGTTTTAGTATTTCCTTTTTTATCTACCCATGTCATCTCAAGCTTATCGCCTTTTTTAACACCAGCTGCTTTAAATTGGAATTTAAAGATTGGGTTTTTAGATAGGAATTGACTTGTCGATGCGTCAAATACTACTTTACCGTTTATAGATGCAGAGATATGCGTAATGAAGTTAGCATTGTTTCTATCTCCAGTTTTCTTTTCTGCTTGATTGTAAGTTGTCATATCGTGTTTAGCAAGTGCTTTAACTTTAACGATATCACCTTTTAATTTTGCTTTGATTTTCATGTGTTAACCTTTTAGTTATTAATTATAATGTAATAGGGGTGAGGGATTAACCTTCACAACCACCAAGTGCTACTTCAAGTGTCTTTTTACCTACGTAAAACTTACCATCTTTACCTTCAACGATTACAGTGATAGTACCACTTGCTCCCATTTTCATCTTGATGTCATAATTAATGATTCCGCCTTCGTTCATTTCGAAAACGATTACAGCAGCTTCAGGGTTAGCATCTTGAAATACTGCTACTGTTTTAGCATCAATATCTGAAGTAACGTTAACTGGGATAGCACCACCATTACTTGCAACTTTTGGAGCACCAACAGTTACACCAGATTCAATTGGCGTGATTGCACCGTAAAGTGCTTTGATAGCGTCATCAACAGTATGAGCAGTCCATGTGTCTGGCTTAGTAGCTCTAAAGTCAGTTGCGCTTAGTTGTGGAACAACAACAGCAGATGCTGCAGCTAAAGCTCCAACTTTTAAAAAATTTCTTCTTAACATTTTGTTTCCTTTTTTATCTATTTACTCCGAAGGCCATAAAAATTAATTTATGACCTCTTGAGGAGGTGTTTTAGTTTTACTAGCCTTTGATTAAGTAATCAACAACCAATTTGAATTCTGCGTCAGATAGAGATGATCCACCCTTAGCTGGCATTCCGCCTTCAGTTCCATTGATACCATTTTTGTAAACAGCCTTGATACCTTTGCCAGTGTAACCAGCCCAGTCAGATGAACCTGGAGATAAGAAACCAGCGTGACATGCAGCACATGATGCTTCATAAGCAGCTACAGGATCAAAAGGACCTTCTTCTTTAGGCATATCTCTTACAACACTCATTGGAGGATTGAAGTCAGCAATACCACCGTTAGTAACATATACAGTCTTTGCAGTTGACTTTTGACAGTCTTTCATACAACGAACAGCACCTTGGTTAAGGTTTTGAGCACCAAACTCTTTAGCGTTAGCATAGAATTTACGTACATCATCAAGTGCGCCTGGACCATCAATATTTGGTACGAAACCATCTTCATTTGGAAGTTTGATTTTTAAGAATTTTTCTCTATCAAGAACATATTCATCATCAACTTCTACACCGTCAATTACGATTTCATTAACAGAAAGAATATATGCAGTTAAAGCATACGTCTCATCATTAGATAATGATTTAGTATTTGGGTGAGGCATACCTGATTGAATGTACCACCAAAGTGTACTAGTCTGTGGCCAGTATGAACCGAATGCACGAGCTGGACCGTCGCCATCTTTGTTCGCACCAGAACGTTGGTTAGTTAAAGTTTTTTGCATTTCAACTGCATTGCCTTTTGATAATGCTGGGTAACCACCTGCAGTACCAGAAGCACCTGAACCGAAGTCACCGTGACACATAACACATTGTGCTTCGTATAACTCTTCACCTTCTTCTACTGAGCCTGAACCTTCTGGAAGACCTGTACCATCTGGCATTACGTCTTTGTTCCATGCGTCAATTTCATTTTGAGTAGGTTTTCTACCATATGTAAAACCGCCATCATGAGCTGTTTCATTTACAGCATATGGACCAGTCATACCATTTTCAACAGGGTAAATAGTACCACCATCAATAGTTGGCTTACCATTAATAGATGTTGAACCTTTAGGTGCAGCAGAACCACCGCCACAACCTACCGCGAATAAAGCTGCTACAGCAATAACTGAAGCAGAAGCGATTAATTTACGATCTAATTTGAACATGATTTACCTTCCCGTCTTTAGTTACTTCCCAAGTTTCAACAGCATTACGGTGATAAACACCCTCAACACCTAGTTGGCCTACTTCTTGATCAACAGTTGGCTGGATATAACCAGCATCATCCATTGCACGAGAAGTAAGTTGAAGTACTTGACCTTTTTTGTATGTATGCATAAAGCTCCAACGAGTCCATGACTTAGGTAATACAAGACCTTTAAGTTGTGCCTCAACATAGTTGCGACCGCCGTCTAAAGAAAAATCAACACCAGTAATAGTTCCCATACCAGACCATGCTAGACCTTCGATTTCAACTAAGTCGCCATCTTTAAGATCAGTCCATGGCTTCTCCGGAGATGGAGAAGTTACAGTAGAGTTTACTTCATTTGCATAAAAGTGTTGGATAGCTTTACCATCTTTTCTTAATGCAGTATATTTTGCAGTTTCTTCTTTACAGTAGAATGGCTCAGATGCGAATTCAAGACGTTTAAGCCATTTAACACATAAGTTACCTTCCCAACCTGGTACAAGAAGACGTACTGGATAACCTTGCTCAGGACGTAGTGCTTCACCATTTTGTCCCCATACAAGCATTGCATCATCAAGTACTTTATCGATAGGAATAGTTCTACCCATTTCAGAGTTATCTGAACCTTCAGCTAGCATCCATAAAGCAGTCTCTTTTTTAAGACCAAGGTCTTTTAAGATATCTTTGATGTAAACACCAGTCCACTCAGCAGAAGCCATGAAACCTTTAGCAAACTGTACAGAGTTAAACTGAGTTGCTCTCCACTCTTGACCACCATTTGCTGGACATTCGATGAAGTGTGTACGCGTTACAGATGGGTAACGTCTAAGTTGATCATAGGTTAAAACGATGTCTTTTTCAAGCTCACCGTGAATCATTAAACGAAATTCGTTTGGATCAATTTGAGCCGTACCACCGTGACAACGAGAAAAGAAAAGACCGTTTGGAGTAATGATCCCGCAAGATTCGTGAATAGGTGTAACAGCAATAGAAGCTTGCCAGTTACCAGATGCTAGTAATGGTGTGTTTCTTCTTGTGTTATTATGCTCATATTTTGATGGCATTCCGTATAGGTTCGCAGTAACTGGATCACCAAGTTTCTGTCCCCATGCTGGATGATGCATGATTGCATGATCATCTTCAGAAGCAAGAAGGTTTTGTGGTGCTACAACAGCAGCAGCTGCAACAGTACTGATCGCTGCAGTTTTTTTAAAAAAAGCTCTTCTATCTGAAACTGTGTTTTCAGTAGAGTTCTCTTGAACTTTGTTCATATGTTCTCCTCATTTTTAAGATTTAAATCTATAGTTTGTGTGTATTACTACAAGCCGTAAATAACTCCTAATACCTTATCAGTTGTTTACGGCTAGTAATAAATAATGTCTAGATATACGCATATAATCATACAGAAATACTTATCAAGGAAGGCTTGTAATGGCGCTAAATTTAAAAATTGCATTACCAAATGAAACATATTGTAAATTTTTTATTGGGATGCATTAAGGCCAATATGAAAATAATGTTTAGAAGCCACTTAAAAAAACGAACAATGTTAAAGACAAATTTTAGGCATATTTATGTTTAAATCTTGTCTTTTTATTGATAGTGGTATACTATGCTTTAAAATGTTAGAATATTGTTTGATGTACTTAGAAGGAAACTAGAAAATGAAAGTATTTATTGTCTTGGTTATTGGCCTGTTGTTTTGGGGATGTTCTCCTGTATCAAAAGGGGATTATGTTACCTATACAAGTAGCGATTATCTTTTTATGCAAGATAGTTTTATCAACCAAAGCATGGACTGTCTTGAACTTGGTGAGATGAAAGCCGGTGGGATGAAAATAAAGTATTGTATAGGTGAAAATTATGGTTCACATCTTGTGCAGGGTTTTGTTTTTGAACATAAGTATGAGAATGTACAAGAGCGATTTATCGGAGCGCGTCTAAGTTTTAAGACTAAAGATACTTATACCATTGGATGTAACGCAGAAACGATAGAAGATGAAACTAGTGGAACGGAGTATATCAACTGCATGATACCTCAAAGAAGTTTTGATGTGTATCGCTTTATTATGAACTCTGAAAATGATATTCATGGACAATTTAGTGCGGTTGTTGGAAGTAGAAAAGTCTATAACGGTGTGATAGGGGAAGAAGGAAAAATGCTTCTTAAGAAGTTTTATAAAGATTTAGCGAATAAAAGTAAAAGTAACTGGAAAGACAGAAGCTTGTAAGCTTCTATTTACAAGAAGCTGTACTGGCTTTTAAGTAGTTTTGGTTGACCCAACCTTTTTTCCCCTTATACTCGACAAAACACCAACCCTCTTTTGCCTGATCTAAAAATGCTTTGACTTCAGATTCTTGCATATGCATCATAGCCTCTAAATTAATATCTTTCCCACAACCATGATTCTTTACACACTGGGCATTATAAGGAATTGAAGTGACCTTCTCAGACTTGTGCGTTGATTGTGAACGAATATTTAGTGTGTCGTTTGACTTAACTTTTTGTACTTGCCAAAAAGCAACGTTTTCTGCAAGCAGTGATGATGCAAGAAATAGAGGAAGAAGTAATAATTTCATAGGGTCTCCAAGAATAAATATTTGTTATTATAGCTAAGAGTTTTTGGAAATGAAAGTAGATGAAAGGTTTTTCTTAGAAAGAGAAGACAGTCAGGTCTTATAAACCTGCTGCTTTAATCTTTTCAGCCTGATAATGGGCTTGAAGTGGCTCAATAATCTCATCCATTAGTCCACCACCTAAAATCTCATTTAAACGGTAAAGAGTAAGGTTGATGCGGTGGTCTGAGATACGATTTTGAGGATAGTTGTAGGTACGGATACGACCTGAACGATCACCTGTACCTACCTGCTCTTTACGAGCTGCGCCATCTTCTTCCATCTTTTGCTGCATCTCTAAATCAAAAAGGCGAGCTTTAAGAACTTTCATTGCCTTGTCTTTGTTTTTATGCTGAGATTTCTGGTCTTGATTGGTTACAACAAGACCTGTTGGTAAGTGCGTAATACGAACAGCAGAATCGGTAGTATTTACAGACTGCCCCCCACATCCGGATGAACGCATAACGTCTATTTTAAGATCAGTGGCGTTGATCTCGATTTCAACATCATCAACTTCTGGCATAATGGCAACGGTGATAGCAGATGTATGGACACGTCCTTGAGACTCTGTTTGAGGAACACGTTGTACACGGTGTGTACCTGCTTCATTTTTCAAGTAGGCATATACTTTTTCACCCTTAATAAGGGCTATTATCTCTTTAAAACCACCTGCATCACCATCAGATGAAGACATAATTTCTATGTTCCAGCCTTTAAGTTCTGCGTAGCGTGTATAAGCGGTAAAAAGGTTTCCAACAAAGATAGCTGCCTCATCCCCACCAGCACCTGCGCGCATCTCTAAGAAGATATTTCTATCATCATTAGGGTCCTGTGGTACAAGAAGACCTTTGAGGTCTTCTTCTATTTGAGTCACTTGAGGCTCTAGTTCTTTAAGCTCCTCTTTTGCAAGTTCGTCCATCTCGGGGTCACCAAGCATCTCTTTATTATCCGCTATCTCTTGAAGAAGGTCAAGGTATTCTGTAGATTTTTCTACAACAGGTAAAAGAGAAGACTGTTCTTTAGAGAGTGCTGTCATTCTTTTAATATCAGATGCAACATCAGGTGAGCTTAATAGTTCAGTCAGTTCATTATATCTGTCAAAAAAAGGTTGGAGTTTTGATTGTAACATGTAGTTATCCTCTGTAAGTGGAAGATATGCTCAGCCTAATATGGCTAGCATGGTGAAGAGGTAGTGTGGAAGGAAATTTGTTTGGCTATTAATAGCACACAACCTCTCACCACAAACGCTTATGCGTTTTGCTTAAACTCTATTAAGCGATTGCGTTAACAGCAGTGTGTAAACGACTTACTTTACGTGCAGCAGTCTCTTTTTTCAAGATACCTTTGCTTACGAACTTATGAATTTCCTGGTTTGCAACTTTAAGTGCAGCAGAAGCTTCCTCTTTGTTACCTGCATCGATTGCAGAGCGAACGTCTTTAACAATGTTCTTAAGACGAGTACGGTAGAAACGGTTACGTTCAGTCTTTTTAATAGTTTGACGGATACGTTTTACTGATGATTTATGGTTAGCCATATCAATATTTCCTTCATAGGGTTCTTGCCCTAATTTTTTTTAAGAGTCGAAGTTTAGCTGAAATAGAATTAAATTTAAGTTAAGGATTGTATATAAATTGAAAAATATTCTATATTGATTACAAAATAAGCGAATCGCTTGTGAATCGATGTTTCCAGAAAAAACCGTTTTTTCATAATTATAAACTGTAAATAAAGATAAGAGAGGGTAGAATACACGCATTAAAGATAAACATAATAGTAGTCACATTTAAATCAGTAGGAAAATAGAATGAAATTATTTGGTACAGACGGGGTTCGTGGTGAAGCCGGCACTTTTTTAAATGCAACAAAGGCAATGAATGTTGCTGTTGCTGCGGGGATTTATTTTAAACAACATGCAAAAACGAAAAAGATCCTTGTAGGGAAAGATACACGTCGTAGCGGGTATATGATTGAAAATGCTATTGTTAGCGGTTTAACGGCTATTGGTTATGATGTGATTGAAATTGGTCCAATGCCTACACCGGCTATCGCATTTTTAACAGAAAACATGCGTTGCGACGCCGGGATTATGATCTCTGCCTCTCATAACCCTTTTGATGATAATGGTATTAAGTTCTTTGATGCTCAAGGAAATAAACTTTCTGAAGATATTGAAGCCCAGATTGAAGCGATCTATGATAATCATGTTCTAATGACCTCTTCATGTGCGACAGGAAAAGAGATTGGAAAGGCTCAGCGTATTGATGATGTTATTGGTAGATACATTGTACAACTGAAAAATTCTTTTCCAAATGAGCTTTCCCTTCAAGGTATGCGTATTGTTCTTGACACAGCAAATGGAGCGGGATATAGAGTTGGACCAACTGTTCTTGAAGAGTTAGGTGCTGAAGTAATCGTTATTCATAACACACCGGATGGTTTTAACATCAACGAGGGTTGTGGGGCTTTACATACTAAGGACTTAGCACAAGCAGTAGTTAAATATAGAGCAGACATTGGTATTGCTCTTGACGGTGATGCGGATAGACTTGTAGTAGTCGATGAAAAAGGTGAGGTTGTTGATGGAGATCAGCTTCTTGGAGCTATGGGTGTTTACATTGATAAAAGAAAGATGCTAAAAGGCGGAGGGATTGTTGCAACAGTGATGAGTAATCTTGGCCTTGAAGAGTATATGAAAGAAAATAAACTTGAACTGTTCCGCTCAAATGTGGGTGACAAGTATGTTTTAGAGATTATGAATGAAAAAGGGATTAATTTTGGAGGGGAACAAAGCGGTCATGTTATCTTACATGATTACGCAAAGACAGGTGATGGCCTTATGTCAGCTCTTCAAATTTTAGCATTAATCTTGCATTCGGGAAAGAAGGCATCCGAAGTACTTCGCCCTTTTGCTCTTTATCCACAGCAACTGCGCAATTTAAATATAAAAGAGAAAAAGCCTTTAGAAAAGATTGAAGGCTTAAAAGAGCATTTAGAACATGTTGAAAAATTACATATGCGCCATCTTATAAGATACTCAGGCACAGAAAACAAGCTTCGTATTCTACTTGAAGGAAAAGATGCTAAAGTTTTAGACGCAAAAATGAATGAACTGGAAGAATTTTTTGGAAACGCACTCGGTTAAAACACTATTTCGAACCTTTTGGCCAATGGCACTTGCCATGGTCGGTATCTTTATTATAGATCAAAACATCAAACAACTTTTTTTAGACGGATTTCGTTACTACACCGACTGTATAGATCTAATCCTCGTGTTTAACAAGGGTGTGGCATTTTCAATGTTTGCCTTTTTAAAAGAGTGGTTAAAATGGATTCAAATAGTTTTAATATCAGGTGTTGTCTTATATACATTATATTTAAACAATAGAATCTATTCTGTTCCTGTTGGTATCTTGGTAGGCGCAGGTTTCTCTAATGTATATGATAGGTTTCTACATGGGGGTGTGGTTGACATGGTCTATTGGCACTGTGGATTTGACTTTGCTGTGTTTAACTTTGCAGACGTTATGATAGACATTGCTGTGGTTTGGTTATTGTGGATCAACTGGCAGGTGGATAAAAAGAAAAAAGAAGAAACGTCCACAGACTAAACAGAACCAGCTGGTCTTCATCTGTTTAATCAACTGTGGATAAAATGATCAGTCTTGTAAAAGCGGAAGTTTTGAAAGAAGTCCTTCACAATACTCATTTTGCTCTAAAGACTCTTTCCACTCTTTATTGAGAGCATCTATACCAAAATGCGCTCCTAAGACCATTCCAATAGCAATAGAACGTGAGGCATTATCACCTCCTACCATAGCATTGGCTTGTAGAGCTCGATTTAAACCATCTTCTTCATTTGCATATTTCAAGATAAAGTAGATACTCCCCGGTAAAGTTCCTTCTGTTGGACTCGCCTTTCCAACACGTATAGGTTCAGAACGGCCTATGTCCCAAAGTCTTGCCATAGAAGTAATCGCCAGATCATCTACAAAAGGCTCTTTAGAAAGCTCGGTAGAAGGATCTGTGGCTTCTTTATACTTGGCAATGGCTTGAGCTGTCTTCGTCTCAAAAAAACCACCCATCTTAATAGCGACGGCCTCAATAGCATCCTGAGGGGACTCTCCATTAATAACTCTATGTGTGACTCTTGCAAAAAACTCACCTCCGCCAAGAGCCGAAGCTTCTCTATGTGTAAACATTGCCTTTCTGGCAACCTCTGCCAAGGTGTCTTCATCATCATAATAAGCATGCGCTGCCACATGACGAAGGGCCATTGCATTAGAAGGCCCGCCTAAGAGACGCGTAGGTACACCGGCTCCTACTTGTTTGTAGGTCTCTTGTGTCATCGTACAAACCCAAGAACCCCAGTTGTTTTCTAAGCGTTTTTTCCAATGAGGGATAAGCTCATCTACGCTAAATTCTTTGGCTGGACTTCCCATATGAGCCAAATGCTCTAAGATTACAATATTATAATCCCCATAGTCTGTTGTCCCGCCTGCTTTTTTACCCGGATGATAGTTTCGACTTCCCCAGCCAATCCCATGCGTCTCTCCACCCATCATCTCACCAGGGCTCATAAATTTTGAGATAGGAGCATTTCCATAAGCCTGCCAGATCTTCTGAGCATCATATTCATAATGTGAACCTAAACACAGAGCATCCCCTACAATCGCACCAAAAAAGCTTCCTCGTATCGCATCTTTTTTATTCATAATGTATCCATAGTTTTAATTTGAGCAATTGTAACGAAGAAGTGTTACAGGGATTAAGGTAAAAGAAGTTAGTGAAATTTTTTTAGTTTAGGATAAAAGAAGAAGACCGGTTGAGGTTGCGCCACACTAGTAAACTGGCTAGTGTACAGGGTCACTCAACAGTTTAACTTCTCTTTGTGGAAACGGTATTGTGATTTCTGCTTTTTGAAGTGATTTTAATATCTCAAGGTTAACTGTATATTGGACTTTGAAAAACTCGCTTGTGGGTACCCAGTATCTATAAGAGATGGATATTGAACTGTCTGCAAATGCTTGTATCCCTACAATGGCCTCATTATCACTGGATGTCTTTTCACTCTCTTTAAGAAGTGTTTTTATTAAAGAAATTGCTTTTTCTACATCACTGTCATAAGCAATCCCAACACTGCCTTCTACAATACGATTGGTATAAGAGTTGACTAACACATCGCCTATCATGTACTTATTGGGAACGGTTATCTGTTCTTTATCTTCATTCATCAAGATAGTATAAGCAAGTTTAATTTCTTTTACTTCACCATATAAGCCATGAATTCGAATGGTGTCTCCTAGTTTAAATGGTTTAGTCGCTATTAAGACTATACCGGCTGCAAAGTTGGAGACACTTCCTTGAAGGGCTAAGCCAGCCGTAAGTGAAACAGCACCCAAAGCGGCTATAAATGGAGCTATAGATATGCCAAGTTTTCCTAAGGCTAAAATGGCCATCATAAAAACTACTAAAAATCTAATGAAATTGGCTAGAAAGCTGCTGATTGTCTCATCAATATTTGTTTTTTGCAGTAGCTTTAGAGAGTACCTATGAACGTATTTAGAGGCTATAATACCAATAATAAAGATTAATAAAGCACCAATCATTTGAAAACTATAATTTGTTATAAACTCTATAACAATATTATAAAACTGTTCCACCTGCTCAAGCTCTTTTTCTATACCTTCATTCATAATCAACTCCAGTTTTTATGTGTAGTACTGTTTTAGGCCTTCCATCTTTCTTCCCATATTTAGAAGAAGCATATCAGCGATAACAAGGGCTGCCATCGATTCCGCTACAACAGAACCACGAATAGCGACACATGGATCATGACGACCCTTAAGAGAAAAGTGCTGTTCCGTGTTATGCGTGTCTATGGTCTCTTGTTCTATAAAGATAGATGGGGTTGGCTTGAAGTAAACCGATACATCTATATCTTCACCGTTTGAGATACCACCAAGTATACCGCCTGCATGATTTGAAGAAAAACGGTCTGCTCTGATAGGGTCATTGTTAGTCGCACCTGTTGTTCTTGAAGAGTGCATACCATCGCCTATCTCTACAGCTTTAACGGCATTAATGCCCATCATCGCGTCTGCTAGAACGGCGTCAAGCTTATAGTATAAAGGTTCACCCAGACCAATAGGTGCATTTTTTATCTTAACAAGAACCGCACCACCCACAGAGTCATGACGTGTTTTTGCTTCGAGTATGGCTGCTTTTTGAGCATCTTCAGCATTTTTATCCAGGGTATAGATCTCTGAGCCTTTGACATAATCAAAGTCATGTACCTCTGAACGTATACCTGCTATCTCGATGATACCCGACTGAATCTCAATACCAAGCTCTCTGATCATCATCTTAGCTACCGCACCTGCTGCAACTCTTGCTGCGGTTTCTCTTGCAGATGAACGTCCACCACCACGGTAGTCACGAATACCGTACTTGTGCCAGTAGGTAAAGTCTGCATGTCCCGGACGGAAGATGTCTTTGATGTTTGTATAATCTTTTGATTTTTGGTTGGTGTTATAAATAACCATGGCAATAGGGGTACCCGTACTGAGTCCTTCAAAGGTTCCAGAAAGTATCTCTACCTTGTCAGCTTCTTTTCTAGCGGTTGCAAACTCATTTTGACCGGGTTTTCTTCTGTCAAGTTCACTTTGAATATAGTCTTCGTCTATCTTTAGTCCTGCAGGTACACCATCAACAACACAGCCAATTCCGGCTCCATGAGACTCCCCAAAGGTTGAGAAGGAAAAACGTATTCCAAACTTATTCATTATTTTTTTCCTTCTAATTGTTCTAGGGCGATAAAAGCAGCTTCTTGCTGTGCGACTTTTTTACTTTTACCCTTAGCTTTTGCGTATTCTTTATCCTGGATGTAAACGGCTATTTCAAACTCTTTTTTGTGATCAGGTCCAGACGTCCCTATAAGTTTATAATCAGGAGTCACGCCAAACTCAGCTTGGGTGAGTTCTTGAAGGGTTGTTTTGAAGTCCTTAAAAAGTGTTGTCATATCGATAACAGGATAGATCTCTTCAAGATACCTATGCATAAGGGCTTCAACATGGGCTAATCCTACTTGCAAATAGATAGCACCCATTACGGCTTCAAAGGCATTTGAAAGCAGAGAAGGCTTTTGTCTACCGTTGTTGTTCTCTTCAGCATTTGAAAGCAGGATATGCTCACCAAGGTCGATATGCTCGGCCATGCGTGTAAAGCCTTCTTCATTCACTAAAGAAGCACGCATTTTAGAGAGTTTTCCCTCATCAAACTTAGGGAAGGTGGTAAAAAGGTATTCTCCCACAACCAAGTCTAGTACAGCATCACCAAGAAATTCCAATCGCTCATTATTGTAGGGCTGCTTGTAGCTTTTATGCGTCAGCGCTTCAATAAGGAGCTGTGGGTCTTCAAAGTGATAATCTAGATGTTTTTCTAGTTTATCAATGTTTTTCACAACTTTATCCTTATATATATACCTAAAATAAGTACTTTTAAGAGGGTGTAACTATATCTAAAAAATGCTAATTATTAGATAAACCTATTTAGCCATGAGGTGTTATACCTATAAAAATGTAGCCAGTTATGTAGCCAGTTGGTTAGAAAGTAACTCACTATCATCAAAAGCGGTTTAAGCCCTAAAGAGAAAGATAAACAATTAGACCGTAGGGAACTAGCATTAATCTACCCTTCCAACTACACCATCTTAAAACTCGCAATAGTCCATCCTCAAATCTCTAGCTATTTTCTCATAGTCTATATAGTTTTCTATAGAGCTAGGTATTTCTCCAAACAGTCCTTCATCAACAAAGTCTGAAGCTAGAAGCTCAAAGGTGTTAGTAAAGTTTCTATTATCTCGAAAGTCATAAATCTCAACCTCGAAAGAGGCTAGCCTTTTCTCAATAACCTCTCTCTCCTTATACCCTTCGTGAGACAAGAACTTAAGCTTGAGTAAGTCTTCATTGGTAAACCCCTCTAAAGCCTCTGAAAGCTCGTTAAGACGGTGTAGGTCGTCGTACTCATAAATCTCTATATTAGCCTCGAAATCCGTAATGAATATCTCTTCGTGGTCTTCAGAACTACATACTATTTCTCCCTCACACAGAACCTCTGAGAGAGCCTGTGCAAGCTCCAAACCACTCAAGGGCAGTTCTATCCATTTCCCTACTAAATGCCCTTCATTGTAGGCTTGCAGGTCAGTAATAAATATCTTAATCATCTCTTATCCTTTCAAAAGTAGCCATAAGACTTTGGCTTTATTTTCTGTGCTTAATTCTTTGAGTCCTAAGACTATTTCTTCATACTTTGGTTGTGACCTGACAAGACCAAGCCTTTCACAGTAATGAGCTATATCATCATTGTCAACGGCCTCTAAAACAGCATCTACACCGTCTTCTCCAATACACTCCCTAACAACTGTATCTGTAGTAATGTCCCCTTCTTAAAGGGCTTGTTCTAGAACCTTTTCAGGCTCTAAGTGGACTTCTACTTCTCTTAGTTCCATTAGCATTTCTGCTCCTTTGTATTTTCTACCGATGAAGTAAAAGTGGATGTGGATAAGCAGTAGGAAGCCTAAAGGCGATTGAATGGATAAAATCTAATCAGATGGGATGATTAACATAATGACGAGTTCTCAGGAGCGTTAAGAAAGGAGTCAGCGTAGCTTGGTGCTTTTAGGTCAAGAGAACTTTTTGTTATGTCTAACGAAGTAATAGCTTAATGGTCATCATCTCGGATGTGAGCCTTCAGCTTTGGTGGAGCTTGTCAGGATAGCCTTACCCTTTGCATGAGTGGAACGAGTTAGCCCAATGGGATAAAAAGTAGAGACATAATAATTCTTTTATAGAGGAGGTGGAACACTTTGGTCAGCCGTACCTAGTAGGCGAATGGTGGAGCAAGACTTTGGCTTGTGGAGCTTGGAAGTAGACTTAGGCTACTGGAATTAATGTAGGAAGACCTTGGCTTACGAAGTGGATAGTGATGGGGTGGTACTGTTTATAAAGAAGGTTGGTTTTGAAATGGGTCCCTTTTGTGTGCCATTGACGAGGGGGGAGTCACCGTAGGTAGCCTCATCCCGAAGTAATGCTGAAGTAGGCTCACAAAAAATAAAAAATTATATAAAGTTTGAATGAGTATTAAGAAGATTAGAGATATGCAGAAGTGTGTAGTAACGTATCCCCATAAATGGGAATACTTGTAAGATTAGAATACGTAAGTTAAACCTACTTTTAAGTCTAGACCAGAATAACTAGTCTCTTCAGTAATTATACCAATGCCAGATACAAACTCAGAGTAATCATCATAATTACGTGATTTAAATCCAATACGGGCTGAAAAGTCTAAATTTTCATTGATAGGAACAAGAAGACCACCATACAATCCAAAACTTGTATAATCAGATTCTTCAGCTCCAGGTACATCAAACTCAGAGGAACCCGCACCAATCTCTATCCCGATAAAAGGTTCAATCTCATCGGAAGAAAATACTAAATCATAACTGAAACCTATCTCCGTAGAATCATAATCTTCATCAAGCAGATTAAATCTAGGATCAAATTCAACCTCACCAGATCCAGACTCTAGATAGAGTTTGATACGACTTTCTAGGGTCTCATGTTCAATCGCAATTCCCCCTGCAAGACGAAAACCCATACCAGAATAGTCATGTTCATAACTCTCAGGAACAAATCCAGCTGCACTGTAATCATTATCAACAGAACCACCTTCAAAACCAAGTTCAACAGACAAAAGTGGTCTAATACCCTCTGCATTTAGTGTAGATGCTAATAACAAACTTGTTGCTACTAATACAATTTTATTTTTCATTATTTTCCTTTATATGAATATTATATAACTAATTATATTAATATGTTCTTGTAGTGATTTACATCCGGTATGGCCGTATTCTCTTAACTCTAGAAGTCCTACAGCCTTACCAACGATTCCAATTACAACGATTTTGTCGTGGTAGTCTTGGATAAAACATACCAAATCGCAGTTTACATCCGTTAAAAAATAGCTCTAGTTTATAATACTTATATAGCTCCTACTCAAGGCCTTTTAAAGCACTTGCTACCAATGTTAGCCCTTAAGGTTTCAAGGGCTTATATGGTGCCTTAGAATGACTCTGACAGACTTGTTTAGATGAATTGATAATCAAGTATTTATATGCGTATATCTTGAAGTCTACTGCTGTATCTGTATCGCTTCAGCTGCTCTAATAATCGTCGTTGTTGACTTGGGATGAACTAGGTTTTAATGGGTGTTGATTATTGGTTGGTCTTTGAGTTTGGTTGAGGTTTGATTTGGACATACTTATGATTCTGATATAATATTTTAAAACAAATTGTCCGTATGTGGTCAGAAGAAAAGGTATACGTTCCTCACCCTAAAAAAGTATGCTATTTATACCTTTAATAGTATGAGTATGCAATACCCATAAAGTACTTAAAATAGGTACATATAAAGACTCTGTATATATAAAGATATAAGGAAGTGAATCAGTGAGTCCAAAAACTACAGAAGTCACAGTAGGATTAGAAGAAGGCAAGCAACTGAAAGTTGTAGATGGGGCTAGGGAAACAAAGCCCTACTTTTATATGATAGGGACTGGTGATAAACGTACTCAATCAAAAATTGAGCCTATCAATTTTCTTAATGAAGTTATTGAGATGAGTAAAGCTGAACAGTTTGTGATAAAAACAATTGTGGAGAAAATAGGATATAGCCAAGAAATAGGCGAAGCATATATCCCAACCAGCATGTTCAACTCAGGAGAAGTGCAGAAGTGGAAGAAGGGGATAAAGGCATTGAAGGAAAAACAATTAGTCGGTTCGACAAAGAGAAGCCACTTTATGATAAATCCTAATGCATTTATTCCCAAAGAATATGAGAACGCTTTAACTGCATGGAATAAGATTGTAAAGAAAGGGATTCCCTCCAAAAGTCCAAGTAAACTTGATACAAAATCTGACCCTCTACCATATGATTATCCAGAGGAAGGTTTATGTGAAGAAATTGAACGACTTCCTTATGACCATCCATCTGAGTAAAATTCACATTCTATAAGATGCGTTCAGAACCGACACCAAGCTGAACCTATCCCATTGTATTTCCTCATCAAACAAAGACTATATAGGCCTTGTATGGAACGCTGAGAGGGTGGTTTAGAGTATCTCTATTACCTCCTTTAACTGTTCAACACTAAACCCCGTTGAATACCTTGAAAGAGTCATGGTCTTGTGTGAATGTCCCATTAGTTCTGAGACTACTGAAGGGTTAGCCCCTCTTTGGATTAACTCGGTAGCAAACTTGTGTCTAAGGCTGTATAAAGACTTTTTATCCTTGTCTTTAAAGTCTAGCTTCTTAATGATGGTTGAGGTGGTTCTTGCCAAAGAAGTATCAGAGGTATTATCCCTAATGTTACTAAAGTTATCTATATTTGGGAGCAAGGAAGAGTGGACAGGTATGACTCTGTAAGAAGCTTGAGTCTTTAGTTTTCTCGTTGGATTAAGCAGGGAAAAGCAAAGAATATCATCAATAATTTGGAGTTCGCATTTGTAGAGTTCGGAGAGTCTCATCCCCGTAAGTTGAAGGATATTTAGTAGGTAGACTTTATCTTTGGAAATACGTACCAAGATAGTCTGAAGCTCTGCGCTTGATAAAGGTAAGCGTTGATATTTGTTCTCGAGTGTACTTGGGATAGGGATGCCCTGAGCAAGATTAACTTGAATGAGACCTCTAAATATAGCAAAAGAATATAATGCTCTGAGCTTCTTTATATACTTGCTGACGGTAGCTGAAGACACCACATTGTCTTTAGGAACATAGTCTAGTATTTTTATGATTTCAGAAGTGGACATATCTCGATATTCTTGTATATTTCTCTTGGGTAGCTTGATGAGAATATCTTTGACCTTCAACAGATGTTTAAAGGTAAGGTTCTCTAGTTTTGGATTACTTGTCCCCATGACCTTCTTGAAAAGAGCAGGACATAAGGTATGATAAAAATATTGCTTGGCTATTGTCTCCTTAGGACTAACCGAAGTTTTATTTGAATGAATGTACTCATTTACGATGGATGAAAAGAGACTGTCATCAGAACTTTCTTTGATTTTATTTTGTGGGATAAGAGGTTTTAGCTCCTCATTTATTATTTGGATACTCACACCTAAAGATGATAAGCTGATAGCTTTTTCAATAGTACTATTAAAACTTATAGCTTGGATTGCAGCTTCTTGTTTATCTTCTCCGAGAGAGACTCTGAAAGTAGGAATATCAATATAGTCAAGTAACTGCTTAGGAACTCTTCTGACGTATTTATATGTGTTAAATTTTGTAAGTGACAGATAGTAATTCATTTAAAGACCTTGTTTTAAATCTTTAAAAGTAGTTATAAATGTAACCAGTTGTGTATCCAGTTGAAATATCTAAATAGATAAGTGTATGGATATAGCCCTAGTATAGGAAGGTTGAAGGCTTGTAGCTTTTATGCGTCAGCGCTTCAATAAGGAGCTGTGGGTCTTCAAAGTGATAATCTAGATGTTTTTCTAGTTTATCAATGTTTTTCACAACTTTATCCTTATATATAGTGTTTAGGTAAAAGACAGGTTTGGCTCAAACCTTGTCTTTGTTAATAGCATTTCGTTTTGTACGGTATCAATCCCTAGACAGTTTGGACAACGATGAAAGGAGAAAGGAAAGACCTGCTTGCACTCATCACATAGATATTCAAACTGTAAGCCGGCATCTTTATAATCCTTAGATTGAAGATTGATAAGAACATCCAGCTCAAAAATCGTACTGTTTGAGGCACTGTTTACAAGGCCCTTTGCACTATAAAGCTCACGTAGGTAAGCGTTTGATGAAATTATATCTAAATCGAGTTGATGCGACTCTAAATTCCACAAGATATCTGAGATTCGCGCACATAGACTCTGGTCTAGATGTTCCCATGCCAAGGCAGGGGCCTGCTTAAAGAGATACTCAAAGATCATATACCCAAGTTGTTGATGCTGCTGATACCAAGAGATGATCTTCTGTGTCTTTTCATCTGAATGTAAACTAGGATCGTGTTGCATAGAGATGATGTTTAGATACATAGCATCCTTTGCCACTTGCATGTCCATCTCATCTAGAGGTTCAAGAACCTCCTTGGCCTTTTCAAAGTCACGCATCTTCTCATAAATAATAAGTAAAAATTGCAGGGCAGAAGGGGTTCGTGGATGGCGTGAGAGTATCTCTAAAAAAAGCTCTTTTGAACGTTCTAAGAAACCGGCTTTTAGATAGGTCTGACCCAGTAAAAACATAGTTTCCTTTCTGTCATCAACGGAAAGTTCCTTGTCCAAAAGAGCGGTATAAATCTCTATACTTTTTTCATAATCACCTTTTTGGATGTAACTTGTAGCCAAAAGGTATAAGGTCTTTGCAGACAAAGAGCAAGCAGTGAGCACGTCATCAAGCTCCTTGTCTGTAGGAAGAGAATGGAAGTTTTTGATAAACCTGTCAAGGCTTTTTTCATCTTCGTTTGTCTTAAAACGGCCCCACCAGTAAGAAAAAAATGAGATAGTAAATACAAGAGCAAAAAAGATAATAATCCCAAAAAGGGGATCTTTGTACTCAATAAATAAACCTTCCAAGTTTTTCCTTTATTATCTGATGTTACGAATTTCAATGAGCAAAGCCCATTGAAATGGCAGGGCTTATCTCCCTACAACCTCCTAAAGCTACAAAAAGAGATACTTTTTGAGAGAATAGAGGTCAATTGGTATGATGTTTTTTAATTATAGCTAAAACATATAAAGAATATCAGATAGAGTGAACTGCTTTAATTAAAATAAGAGTAAAGTAAATGTAGAATTATACTTAAGGCCTTATTTTATAATTATTATAAGTAAAAGATAAATGTGATAGATTGGTGTTAAATTAACATTATAATTTTAATCACATAATTGTAATGGGATATATCATGGAAACAACTTTAACAAATGAATCAACTCCAAAAAAATTAAAAAAAGCAGAATACCTTAAGGGATGGATTCCTTTACGATATCTGCGATACTATGTAGCTGTTTTTGCAACGGCCTTCACCCTTATTATTCCGTGGATAACGGTTAATGGGAACCACTTCTTTTTATTAAGTTTTGTAGATTTTAAATTCCACTTCTTTTTTATCACCTTTGACATGCAAGAACTTTACCTGCTGCCATTTCTTCTGATGCTCTTATTTATCGGTGTTTTTGGTATTACGGTCTTGGGTGGACGTATGTTTTGTGGGTGGTTTTGTCCGCAGACGATCTTTAGAGTAGTGTATCGAGACTTTATTGAAACAAAACTCTTTAAGCTTCGTAAACGTATTAAAAACAAGCAGATTGAACCTGATTATTCACTGCCTATTAACAAGCTAAAAAGAGTTGCGATCTTAATTATTTCTACAGTGTTAGCAGCTTTAGCAGCAGCTGATGCTTTGTGGTTTTTTATTCCGCCTGAACAGTTTTTTGACTATGCCTTAAACATTACGGACCATACTATTTTTATGAGTGCTTGGATAGGGATTACTGTCTTTTTAGTTTATGACATTGTCTTCTTAAAAGAGAACTTTTGTGTCTATGTATGTCCATACTCTCGTATTCAGTCAGTTTTATATGATGATGATACGATTATGGCTATTTATGACAATGAACGCGGTGGAAGGATTTATGATGAGCATCATGACAAGCTTGTGGATAAACAAAGCCAGCTTGCACCTGCTGACTTATGTACGACTTGTGAGTCATGTGTAACGGTTTGTCCAACGCATATTGATATCCGTCAGGGTCTTCAGCTAGAGTGTATTAACTGTCTTGAGTGTGTTGATGCCTGTACCGAGATTATGGCCAAGTTTAATGAACCAAGTCTTGTTAACTGGTCATCTACACGTGAGATAGAGAAAAAAGAGGGAAAAACACGCTTTTTCCGTCCTAAGATTTTAGGTTATGGGGCTGTTCTTACTGGTATCTTTATTATCTTAATGGTAATGGGCTCGGGTAAAGAGTTAATGCTGATTAACATCAATAAGCAGACGCGTTTGTATGATATCGAAAAAGTAGAAGGACAGGCTCAAGTTAGAAATGCCTATACCGTACTGATTCAAAACACACAAAATGAAGACCATGAGTTTTATATCGATGTGGTAAATAATGACAAGATTAAAATAGCACGTCCTTCTCATCCGTTTAAAATTGCAGCGGGTGTAAAAACGAAAAAGACCCTTGTGCTTTATACGACAGAAAAACTAGCTGATAATGATAGACACGATACCATTTTAGATGTACAGTTAAATGCTTATGCTGTTGATGATAAAGAAAAGATTTTTGCTCTAAGAGATATTAGGTTCACGTATCCAAGAGCTGATATCTTAGAAAGAAAGATGAATAGATAGTAGGAACTGAGTTCGTTGAACCAACAGCCCTATTAATACGCCTTATCCACTAAAACTGTGATGTGAAGTCACAGTTTTAAGGGGGAGTATCTTATCTTCAAGCGGATATATTAGAAAAAAAATGAATAAATAAGCTATAAGGCTTATTTTTAGTGCTCAAGGTTTTTAACTTTGAGATGCTAAGGTTTCGAGCGCCTCTTCCAGAACACTCAGTTTTAATCCACCCTTTATCATCAAAGACTTTATACTCTTAGGTATCTCTTCAAGGATTTCGCCATAAGGGGTTATCATAGTATAGACAACAGCATTGGCACAAGCAAGACCTTGCACCTCAGGTGTACTAGCATTAAATGGTGAGTCACTATAGCGTATCGAGTCGATTAAGTTTGTATCAAGACCCCAAAACTCTAAGATATCAGACGTCACAAAGGCTGAACTTGTTTTCAGCAGAGTAACCTCTGCCTTGGACAGTTCATGTTTACTATAAGACTTGAACTCCTCATCTAACCCCTCATTGATAAGTTCTTGGTTAATAAGTATTGCACCTAGATTTCCTAAGATTGCTGAGGAACATAAAAGGCTAAGGTCAGCACTATTGACGCGAGAATACCAGGTGTTCATCAAAGCTAAGCGCATTTGAGAGCTTAATTTGAATTGGGTCTCATTCATGTCATAGGCTTGCAAGCTGAGGTTTCCTAGTTTACAAGACATATCACTAAGCGTGATGGCTTTAATCAAGCGTTTTCCAAATGTGACTACGGCTTGTTCAACCGATGAAGTGTTTTTTACTCCATAAATAGGCATACTGGCAGCATGCAAAATACTTGCGGTTGTGATTGAGTCTGACTCAACAACCTTGATGATATCTTTGATGGAACCCTCAGGGTCATCACAAAGCTTTGCTATTTTTTTTATTGAGCTAGGAAGGGGATCAAGTCCTTGAATAAAGTTATAGATCTTTTTATGGGAGATAAGCGCATATACCTTTGAAAAATGTGAGGTTACAATATTATGAAGTTGACGTTTTAGTTCGCTTGACTTAATAGGTGATATGATAGGATGCGTCACCCCCTTAAGCAAGAGTCTCGACTTTTGATGTGCGCGTAGTTCAGGTACTGCCGTGATAAGTGCAATGTCGGGCTTAAGAAGAATAAGGGCCTTAGACATCTCTATGCTTTCATCTTGCATATTGACAATAAAGATGTCATAGGTATTGTTTAATAGGTCTGTCTTTATTTCATTAAAATCAGCAGATATTTTGACCGATTTAAAGATTTGTGAAAGGGGTGCTTGAATCTTTTTAGCCCGTGTTTCATTAGCATCAATATAAAGGATGCTCAGACCTTCCATAATCTCAGCTGTCTTTTCCCCCTCATCCAAGATAGCAATTGTAGGAAAAAGTGAAGGGTCTATGATGGCCAGGGCTTCTCCCACCATAAGTTGGTCACACCAGACTTGAAGTTGGGCCATACAAACGTTAAGCCATTTATAGTCATGCTCACTTGCACCATCTTGCGAACATCTTAGTGCATTGAGTATATTTTCTCCCTGTGCGACTAAGAGATAAATCTCATTAAGTTCTAGGTACGAAGCAGAGGCCTTATAGTTGTGAAAGCTTCTAAAGAGTTGAGAAACAGCCTCATCTTTTTTATTTTCAAGCATAGATACATGCTCTGTCATCAAAGGAAGGTCTGCTGAAAGTTTATAAGTGAAAATATCTAAGAGTTCTTTGTCCATTTGTTTATCTTACCCGATGGAGTTTTAAGTGAGGCTTTTATGATACTAGAAGAAGAAAAACTAAGAAAATAGAGGGGGTTTGAGCTTAAAAGAGAAGAACTCTTTTAAGACATCTTAACGCATTTGTCTCCGGCTTTCATGACGCCGATAACATATCCGTCTGAACCTGCAAGTACTGCATCTACATTTTCAGGACGAACCACAAGAACCATACCGATTCCCATGTTAAATGCTCTGTACATCTCTTCACGCTCAACATGCTCTGAAAGAAGTTCAAAGATTGGAAGAGGACGTAATAAAGAGCTGTCTACATCAGCATAAAGATGATCAGGAAGAACACGAGGAAGGTTTTCAACAAGTCCACCGCCTGTGATGTGTGCCATAGCAACAAGCTTGTCTTTAAGGGCTTTGAATGTCTTGACATAAATACGTGTTGGCTCAAGAAGAACGTCGATAAGAGGACGACCTTGGAAATCATCATTAAAATTCAGTCCCATTTTGTCAAAAAGTACTTTTCTTACAAGAGAAAAACCATTGGAATGAAAACCTGAAGATGGAAGAGCAACCAAAACATCACCTTCTTGCACTTGAGATACACGGTCAAGTTCGGATTTTTCAGCAATACCCACAGAAAAACCAGCTAAGTCATAATCCCCATCGCTATACATCCCTGGCATCTCAGCAGTCTCACCACCGATTAAAGAACATTCAGACTGTCTACAACCCTCAGCGATACCGGCAACCACAGAAGTCGCTTCATCTACACTGAGTTTAGCCGTTGCGTAGTAGTCTAGGAAAAATGAGGGTGTTCCCCAGTTACAGATAAGGTCATTAACACACATAGCAACGAGGTCTATACCAACTGTGCCATGTTTACCGCTATCAATAGCAAGTTTTAACTTTGTACCAACACCATCTGTAGCGGCAAGCATAACAGGCTGTTTGTAACCTGTTGGAAGTTCATACGCACCAGCAAATGAACCAATCCCTCCTAAAACATGAGGTGTAAAAGTAGACTTTACAATAGGCTTGATATTATCAACAAAGCTGTTTCCTGCATCAATATCAACACCAGCGTCTTTATATGAGATTTGGCTCATTTCTTCTCCTGAAGGACTTATAAATTAATTTCGCGATTATAGCATAGGGAAGATGTGAGAAAGTTTAGGTGTTTAGTTAGGCCTAACAAAGTTTGTACTAAAATATCTTTTATGCATGAATTAACTCAAACATCATCAGAAAAAATTGCAAACGCACTGGCCACAGATGGGTATATTATTTTTAATGAGATCTTAGATACAGATTTACTTGAGGGTCTAATAAAACGTATATACAGTTTAGACAACCTAGACGAAGCAAAGGTAGGACGAGGGGCGCAGCGGCAAAAAGTTGAGACTATACGTTCTGACAAGACTTTATGGCTTGAAGGTGAGGAAGAGAGTGAAAAGGCTTATCTGTCTTGGATGGAGTCTTTAAGAGTGGCTATGAACCAAGAACTTTATATGGGTCTGGATGATTATGAAGCACATTTTGCTCATTATGAGAGAGGGGCCTTTTATCAGAAGCATGTAGATGTTTTACGCGGTTCTAACAAACGTCTTTTGACTACTGTTTTTTATTTGACTGAAAATTGGCAAGAGGAAGATGGTGGAGAACTTCTGATTTATGCTGAGGCAGGGGAAGCTGTCCTTGAGAAAGTTCCTCCACGTATGGGGACTATGGTGATCTTTTTATCAGATAAGTTCCCGCATGAGGTACTGCCTTCTATAAAAGACAGATATTCTATAGCGGGGTGGTTTCGTAGTCCTTAGTCTTCATATGTACAATTCTTTCTTTTAGTTTTTAACAAAGAGGGCCCTTGATAAAGTCTTTTATCTTAATGCGATATAATGCGGATAATAATATATATGTATAGACAAGGACTTTAATGGATTGGTTAGAGAAAAAAGGGATTGACCCTCAGCGTATTACAACAGGAATAGCTCTGTTGGCTGGAATTATTGTTATTGGGTTCATCGATAACTTTTTCTTGATGTGGCTAGTTTTTGGAGCCTTGTATCTTATCTCTTTTTATGAGGCGAATAAACTTTTTGGTATCGAAAACAACACACTTTATGCGTATGCCGCTATTCTTTGGTTAGTTGCTGGTTTTTATCCTTATCCAGATGACCTGTTTTTTATTGCGGCGGTAATTTTTGGTTCAGTTCTTGCCTATACACAGGAACTGAAATTCAAATATTTTTATCCATTTATCTACCCAACGGCAAGCTTCTTATTTTTATTGACTATGTACAGTGAATATGGAATCATCTCTTTAGCATGGCTTCTTGTTGTGGTTGCAGGTGCTGATATCGGTGCCTACTTTGTAGGTAAAAGCATTGGTAAAACAAAGTTTTGTGAGACAAGTCCGAATAAGACTTTAGAAGGTGTTATCGGTGGTGTTGCAGCTTCTACTGGTTTAGGTTTTATGGTGGGTGTTAGCTTTGTTGATATTGATAAGGCCATTGTTATCTCTTTACTCGCAGGTATTGCTTCAGTATTTGGTGACCTTTTTGAGTCTTATCTAAAGCGCAAGGCGGGTGTAAAAGACAGCGGAGATATCTTACCAGGACACGGTGGAATACTTGATCGTGTGGATGGGTACCTTTTCGCTTCTATTATCATGTTAGTTCTTTTAAGAGGCCTTGTTTAATTGGTACTTCTTGGTAGTACAGGCTCTATCGGTAAAAATACCTTAGAAATTGCAAGACGATTTAATCTTACTATTGATGTTCTTGTAGCTGGTCGAAGTATTGGGCTTTTAAATGAACAGATAAAAGAGTTTTCTCCCCGTATGGTTGTAGTAAGCTCAAAAGATGATGTAGCTAAAATCAATCACTCTCAAGTACTGTATGGCGAAGAAGGAATTCTTGAAGCTATTGAGAGCTCAGACTCTGACCTTGTTATCAATGCACTTGTAGGCTTTCTTGGTTTAAGACCAACGCTTAAAGCTATAGAGTGTGGGAAAAAAGTTGCCCTGGCCAATAAAGAGTCTTTAGTAGCGGCGGGAGCTTTTATAGACGTTTCAAAAATCCAACCCATAGACTCAGAACATTTTGGCTTATGGTACCTTCTTGGAGAAAATCGTCCTGTAGAAAAAATGATTATAACCGCCTCAGGTGGAGCTTTTAGAGACTGGTCTCTAGAAAAGCTTCATCAGGCAACTCTTCAAGATGCACTTAAACATCCAAACTGGTCAATGGGTCAAAAGATCACTATAGATTCAGCTTCTATGGTAAATAAGACCTTTGAACTGTTAGAAGCACGATGGCTTTTTGGGGAAGGTGAATATGACGCAGTTATTGAGACTAAGTCGTTAATTCACGCGCTTATAGACTTTAAAGACGGCTCAACAACTGCGCATTTTGCACACGCAGATATGAAACTTCCTATCTCTTATGCGATTATGGGGAAGGTTGAAGAGAAGATCTTAAAGCCTGTAGACTTAGTGAAGGTGGGTTCTTTAGAGTTTAGAGAGATCACTTCAGAGCGTTATCCTGTCTGGGAAATCAAAGACTCGTTACTTAAAAACCCAAAACGCGGACTGGTTGTTAATGCAGCTAATGAAGCGGCTATTGAGTTGTTTGTAGAAGGTAAGTGCAGTTTCTTGGATATCTCTAAAAAAATCATACAGGCCTACGAGCATTTTGATGCTGAGGTGAAATCTTTAGATGAGGTCTTTGAATTAGATAAAGAGGTAAGAAAGTATGTCCAATAGACCTAGGGTTTTAATCTTACACGGTTGGGGCGGTTCGGACTTTCCTCATTGGCAGTCGTGGTTAGCTGGTGAAATAGCAAAAGATTATGGACAGGTCTATTTCCCTCTTTTAGATAACCCGCATTTTCCTACTAAAAACAGATGGGTGAAACAGGTTAAAGACATCTTGAATGAATTTAAACCAGATATGGTTATCTGTCACTCTATGGCAAACAGCTTATGGTTTCATCTGTGTGAAGAAGCAGAGATGGAAGTCGTGCAAAGACTTCTTTTAGTATCTCCGCCTAGAATGGACTTGGAATTAAGTACTATTAAGAGCTTTTTCCCTGCACCTTATCCTAAAAAACTTTTTGCTAAAGAGGTTATGCTGGTGACATCAACAGATGACCCTTACCTTACAAAAGATGAAGCAAGGGAAATGCGTATAGCTCTAAGTGTTCCTATGAAGGTAATTCAAAATGGTGGACATCTAAATTCAGACAGCGGTTATGGCGAGTGGCCTTGGGTGCTTGAATGGTATAAAAAAGGAAGTAGCATATGATTTTATCCATAGAAAGTTCTTGTGATGATAGTGCTATTGCGATCACAGATATAAAAACAAAAAAACTGCTTTTTCATAAAAAAATCTCTCAAGAACTAGAACATTCGGTCTATGGCGGAGTGGTCCCTGAACTGGCTTCACGTCTGCATGCAGAAGCATTGCCTAAGATACTTAAAGAGTGCAAACCATATTTTAAAGATCTAAAAGCTATTGCAGTTACAACTGCACCGGGTCTTAATGTTACTCTTGTTGAAGGTGTTACTATGGCGAAGGCTCTGTGTCTGGCTTTGGATATTCCTCTGATAGCGGTTAACCATCTAAAGGGTCATATTTATTCGCTTTTCATAGAAGAAGAGACTCGTTTTCCTATGACGGTTCTTTTAGTCTCAGGCGGCCATACTCAAGTCATAGAAGTTGAAAACTTAGAGAAGATGGAGATGGTAGCTACGACGATGGATGACAGCTTTGGAGAGAGTTTTGATAAAGTTTCTAAGATGATGAACCTTGGTTACCCTGGTGGCCCTGTGATCGAAAAGATGGCTAAAGAGGGAGATGAAGAAAGGTATCCTATGCCGCTTCCCCTTTCTCAGTCTCCTCTTATCGCTTTTTCTTATTCAGGGCTGAAAAATGCAGTACGTTTGGTAACACTTGAAGCCGATGAGAAAGATCATGTTGATATAGCAGCAAGTTTCCAAAAGGCTGCAGTAGGGCATCTTTTACAAAAACTCAAGAAGTATTTTAAAACAAATCCTCCCAAACATTTTGCTATTGTTGGCGGGGCCTCGGCAAATTTGTATTTACGTGAAAAGATTGAAACCTTATTGAAACCTTTTCATGCGACACTCTCTTTAGCGGAGTTGAAATACTGTTCGGACAATGCGGCAATGATAGGACGTATAGCGGTAGAGATGTATGAAAAAGAGATGTTTACTTTACTTGATGAGGTTAAAACAGAGCCACGAACGTCTTTATAAGACATTCATGGGGCCTAATCTTTATACAAAGAAGGTACAAAAGTTTCTATTCATAAAAAGTAACTATTAAAAATGACTTAATCAGAAACTGCCGTGAGAGAATTAAGAGTGACGTTATCCGATTTAAGTAAACTTCCACATAAATATAAATTAGGAGCCCAATAATGGCAACAACTAAATTCAAAGGTACTGACGTAGAGTTAGTAGGAACACAAATCAACGTAGGTGACAAAGCTCCTGCAATTACAGTAGTAAACTCAGATGGTCTTGGTGACGTAACTGTTGGTGGTGCTTCTGGTAAAAAACAACTTATTATCGTTGTTCCTTCATTAGATACGGGTGTATGTGCTACTGAAACGCGTAACTTCAATGCTAAGGTTGCTGGTCTTGACGGTGTAGATGTTACTATCGTATCTCTTGACCTTCCATTCGCTTCTGGTCGTTTCTGTTCAGCTGAAGGAATTGACAAACTTACTGTTACTTCTGACTTCCGTAACAAAGATTTTGCTAACGCTTATGGTGTTCTTCTTGGTGGATCTGTTCTTGCAGGTGTAACTTGTAGAGCAATCTTCGCAGTAGACGCTTCAGGTACAGTTACTTATAAAGAAATCGTTCCAGAAATCACTGAAGAGCCTAACTACGACGCTGCAATCGCTGCAGTTAGCTAGTCCCTAACTTTAGGGCTTAGGCCCTGATTTTATCTTCCTTTTTTACACCTCTTAATCTTTAAAACCCTAAAAACTATGTTCTGTTACCCTCTAGATACCTTTTTATGATATGATATTTTCCGTTAATTAAGGAGAATATTATGAGTAAGATTTTATCAGGACTATTACTAATCGGTCTTTTAGGTGCGAGTGCACAAGCCGATTTAATACGTGTTGAAATGGGTGCGGGTATTTGGCAGAATGAGGTTTCAGGAACAGTTGAAACTTTCACAGGAAGTGTTTTAGATGGTGGATATGATACAGATATCTTAGGATATGATAAAGAGACTAAGCCATATGTATGGATGTATATCAAACATCCTGTACCTGTCTTACCAAACCTACGTTTAGAGTATGCTGCTATCGACTATTCTGGAGCTGCTAAGGTTCCTTTTACTTATGAAGGTACGACATATGGAGTTAATACAACATCAGATTTAACACTGAACCAATATGATTTGATTATGTATTATAATATCTTAGATAATACGGCATGGACAACAATCGATCTTGGACTTGATGTTAAAATCATTGAAGGTGAATTTACTGCTACAGATGCATCAAATCCAACAAATACAGTAAATGACAGTGAAACAATTCCTGTTCCTATGGCTTATGTACGCGGACGTGTTGAAATACCTGCTACTGATATCGGTTTGGAAGCCAATATGAAATACATTGGTTATGGGGACTCTAAGGTAATGGATTATGCGGTTAAGATAGATTATACTCTTGCTGATATCTTACCAGTTGATATTGGTCTAGAGTTAGGGTATAGATTCCAACAAATCGATCTTGATGCAGATGATTTTAGTCTTGATACAACAACTAAAATAGAAGTTGATGGTATTTTTGCCGGAGCCGTTGTACGTTTCTAATGTTTAGAGGAGCTTTCTCCTCTAAATAATTCTTTTTTCTATTATTCGATTTTTCAGAAGTATTTTTTTATTGTTCTTTTTTTAAACCTAATTTTTAGTAGGTGCACAAAGTACACAGTTTCGTGAATATAAACATTGAGCATAATAATTTTAGCAGCCTAGATACAACAGGGAATATCCATATCTCAGGTCTTTATGAGGGGATTATGATCTGTCTCTAGATATAAAGGGTCCTCACTGCCTTCTTTATATCTCTATTTTCGAGAAACTTATTGTTGTATTAAAATAGGTTTCGAGAAAATGAGAGTCCTGCTCCTATCTTTTTCACCCTTCTATTGTAATCTATCAGGCTTTCGCCGTAACCGTTAAAATATTCTAGATACCAGTATACGCTGTGGGCATTGAAAAAAGGATAGGACCAATCAAGTTTTACAGCACCTTTGTTCTCACCGCCAAAATCTAGGTTGTTACGAAGGAGAAATCCAAACTGGTTTTTCTTGTAGAGATAGTTAAAGCTAAGGTCTCCATATCCCATATATTTGTGAATATCTGGAGCGTGATCATCCTCTGCGGTTTCGGGTATTTTATACCATGCTCTCAGATTGGTGAAAAGCTGACCATGCTGCCAAAGTGTTGAAATATAGAGGCGATTCCAAGTTCTTGAGCGGGCATTATCTTGCCCATTTGATTGATGGACAAATCCAAACTTCATGGCTTTTAAGCCTGTGGCCTTATCAATAGCGAGTGTTGTAGGTAAAGTCATAAAAAGCTCAGGTTCAAAACTCATCTCTCTAAATGGCTCAGAGAATGAGTAAAGTTGCCACCATACCTGCTGAGTATAGGCAAAGACAAAGGCTTCATTCAGACCAAATAAATCAAAACTAAGAGGCTTTTTTAGACTGATTTGAAACACCGCTTCAGTCTTCTGTTCATGTTCTGCACCAGGGACTACACCCGAGTCGCTCCATATGGGATATTTTTTATCTGCTTGTGAAAAAGGAAGAAAATAGTTTGTCTTATAGGCATAAAGACCAAAATCTGAACTTATTACCTGTTCTAATGCTGCTTGTTCTTGGGGACTTTGCGTGTCAAGCTTACTGGTAAGGTAATGTTCCAGTTTTTTATCTGTCAAGCTTCCTTGTTGTGCGGCAAGGTGATCTAATGCAGAAGCATCTTTTGCCAGGGGTTCGACTTCACAATAGTTGTAATTGGAAGCGACCATCTTATAATAACAGATGGCGGCAGCATCATCTTCTTTTACGCCGGCCAAACCATGTTCATAGATGTTTCCAAGTTGATACTGTGCTCGTTTGTCACCGTTTTGTGCAGCCTCTTCCAGCATAAAGATAGCTGTCTCATATGATTTTTCTTCGTACTTCTGCATAGCACTTTCATAATCAGCATAAAGCATTAGAGTTAAACCAAGTAGAAGAGTGGTTATATTTTTAAACATAAAGTACCCCTTTTTTATACGTTAAATATATAATAACAAAAAAACATGAAAATTTATAGGGGAGAGATCAAGCTGTGTTTTTACATCTGTAGAAAGATGTCATCGATTATGATGACCTCGGGTTCAAGTTCTATGCCTGAATGTTCAGCTACCTTTTTCTGTGCCAAGCGGATAAGGTTGAGTGCATCATCAAAGGTTCCGTGTCCAAGGTTGACGAGAAAGTTTGCATGCTTCTGGCTAAAGGCCATCCCCCCGATACGATGTCCTTTTAAACCTGCTTCTTGGATCAGCCGACCTGCTGAGTCACCTTTAGGGTTTTTAAAACAGCTTCCTGCACTAGGATCAAGGGGCTGATTGTCACGCATCTTTTTAAACATCTCTAAATGCTCTTCATTAAAGCCCTTATGTATCTCAAACTTCGCTTCAAATACGATACCTGAGAAGTCTGTCCATCGATAACCATGAGGAATATCTTTTTTAAGGATTTCTCCATTTTCTGTTGTTATGGAGTGAAGAAAATTAAAGATCTCGAACTCTTTTAACCCGGCATTCATCTTTATCATACCGCCTAGATTACCCGGGAGTTTTGGTAAAAGTTCAAAGTGTCTGATATCATGTTTTTTACAAAAAGATAGAAGCTTTCCACCTGGGGTTGCTGCGCCTACACAAAGTAAATCATCTTCGATTTTTATATAATCAAAACTTTTACCTAGTACCATAAGCGGGGGGTGATTGGGACCAATGAGAACATTATTACATTGACCAAGTATATAATGGTCTTTGGGATAGTCTTTGTCTTCAATAACAAGAACTTCAGTTATAGGCCCTATCTTAATAGAAGAGTGTTTAGAAAAGTCTATATTTTTTGTTGGCATCAGGTGACCTTAGGAGACAAACTCGGGAATCATATTAAATACTCTGATGGTAAATTCTGTCATCATATTTAACATCCATGGCATAGTCACAATGATAATAACAACAACACCGATGATTTTTGGAATAAAAGAAAGCGTCATCTCATTGATCTGAGTGGTCGCTTGGAAAATACTGACGAACAGACCTAAAAGCATACCGACCAATAGCCCTGGAAGGGAAAGATAAAGAGCGATCTTAAAGGTTTCTATTCCTAATGCAACGAGCTGACTGTCCATTTTACTCTTTCCTAACCTTCTCTGGCTTGTGTATACTCACGTGGAATAACAAAGTCTTCTGCTTTGATAAGTTCATTATAATAACCGTGTTTATATCCTAGCTCATAAAGCTTGTCAATTGCCTTATATTGAAGTGATGAAAGCGAGATAGAATCATCATTGGCATAAAGTTCAAGATACTTATCTAAGGTCTTGCCTTCTATGCGAACTAGGTCTTGTTCAACAAGAAGCTTACATAACTCTTCTTTTCTATCTCGTGCAACTTCAACAGCCTTGGTTAAAGTGTCTTCATAAGCAATGGCCTTCGTCAATGGAAGTGAACGACGGATTGCCATGCCTCCAAGAGGTAATGGTAGGTCTTTGTCTTCACATAGTTCTTGCCAAATATCCCACATCTCTTTTTCTACTTCTAGCTCATCTGAAAAAGTCAAGATACTTTCATGAATAAGCACACCTGCATGAACCTGACCTGAACGAACGGCTTCTTCAATCTCAAGAAAGTTCATGTAAGTAATACGGGCGTCAGGATAGAAAATACGAAATAAAAGAGCATTCGTTGTGTATTTACCACTTAGAGCGACTTTAAAATTACGTTTTAGCTTTTCACCCTTGCGTTTGATCAGCTTTGGCCCATATCCTTCACCAAAGCTTACAGCTGTTCGAAGCAGGGCATAATCCTCTTTGATAAGCGGAAGTAAGGCAAAAGAGATAGCAGAGATATCATAAGTCCCTGCAAGTGCTTCTACATTGAGTGTTTCTATATCCAGAGCTATGTTGTCAAACTCTACATTTTCTTGTGTAACCCAACCAAACTTGATGGCGTAATACATGAAGATATCATCTGCATCTGGAGAGTGGGCAATTTTCATTTGTGTCAAAAGGTGTCCTAAAATATCAATTATTCATTTAAAACAGTAGAGAACAAAAAAAACTTATGTAAATTATAAAATTTGCTCTACTTAATTGTAAAAATCAATTAGATTTTAACCAAAGAACGCTAAAATTACGCATTATTTTCTTTCATTAGGAAAAGTATTGCATTTTGCAATATGAAATGACAAATATATCAATTTGTCATATAATCATTCCAATATATATCAAAAGGAACATCATAATGGATGCAAATAAACAAAAATCACTGGACCTAGCACTAAAGCAAATCGATAAATCATTTGGAAAAGGCGCATTAATGCGTCTTGGAGACAAGGTGGTTGAACCGATTGAAGCGATTAGTACAGGTTCTATTGGGCTTGACCTTGCATTAGGAATTGGTGGTGTTCCTAAGGGTCGTGTTATTGAGATCTATGGACCTGAGTCATCAGGTAAGACAACATTAACATTACAGATTACAGCTGAGTGCCAAAAGCAAGGTGGGGTATGTGCTTTCATTGATGCAGAACACGCGCTTGATGTAGGGTATGCTAAAAACCTTGGTGTTGATGTTGATAACTTACTTGTATCTCAACCTGATTATGGTGAGCAGGCACTTGATATTGTTGAAACGATTGCACGTTCTGGTGCGGTTGATTTAATCGTGATCGATTCAGTTGCAGCACTAACACCTAAGGTAGAACTTGAAGGTGAGATGAATGATCAACAAGTGGGTGTTCAAGCACGTCTAATGTCTAAGGCACTTCGTAAACTTACGGGTGTTATGCATAAGATGAACACAACGGTAATCTTTATTAACCAGATTCGTATGAAGATTGGTATGATGGGTTATGGTTCACCTGAGACGACTACAGGTGGAAATGCACTGAAGTTTTATGCTTCAGTACGTATTGACATCCGTCGTATCGCGACACTTAAGCAAGCGGAACAACCTATTGGTAACCGTACTAAGGCTAAGATTGTTAAGAATAAAGTAGCTCCTCCGTTTAAGCTAGCAGAGTTTGATATTATGTTTGGAGAGGGTATTTCTAAATATGGCGAGCTTGTAGATTACGGTGTTAAGCTTGATATCATTGATAAATCGGGAGCTTGGTTCTCGTACGGTGAGAAGAAGATTGGTCAAGGTAGAGAAAAAGTAAAAGAGACGTTCAAAGAAGATCCTGTTTTGGCATCAGAGATTGAACAAAAAATTAAAGCAGCTATGGGTATCTCAGGGATACAAGACATGGAAGAAAAAGAAATTAACGAGGTAGATGACGAATGATATTTATAGATAATGTAAACGCAATGGAAGTAATGGATTCACGTGGTAATCCAACAGTAAAAGCTTATATAACACTAAGTGACGGTACAACTGCAGAAGCAATCGTACCATCAGGTGCAAGTACAGGTAAAAGAGAAGCTCTTGAACTGCGTGATGGCGGAGATCGCTATATGGGTAAGGGTGTTCTTCAAGCCGTTGAGAATGTAAATTCTTCAATTGCAGACGCACTTATCGGACTCAGCCCGTTTAACCAAGCGGTTGTTGATGCAACAATGAAAGAAGTTGATGGAACTGAAAACTATGGTAACTTGGGTGCTAATGCAGTACTTGGTGTTTCTATGGCAGTAGCTCGCGCAGCAGCTCAATCTCTTGGTGTTCCTCTTTATCGTTACTTAGGTGGTGCAAATGCACTTACTATTCCTACTCCAATGCTTAACATTATCAATGGTGGTTCTCACGCCGATAACTCAGTTGATTTTCAAGAATATATGATTGTTCCTGTGGGTTTTGAAGATTTTGCAGAAGGTCTACGTGCATCTGCAGAGGTTTATCACAACTTAAAAGCAATTTTAAAAGCAAAAAAACATAATACAGCTCTTGGTGATGAGGGTGGTTTCGCACCGGATCTTTCATCTAATGAAGAACCTATTCAAGTTATTATGGAAGCTATTGAAAAAGCTGGCTACAAGCCAGGTGAGCAAATCGGTATTGCACTAGATGTTGCTGCTTCTGAAATTCTTGTTGATGGCGGGTACAGATTAGAATCTGAGAACCGCACGGTTACTTCTGCTGAATTAGTAGATTATTATGTAGATTTATGTAGTAAATATCCTATCGTTTCTATCGAAGATGGTCTTAATGAAGATGATTGGGATGGGTTTAAACTAATGACAGAGAAGCTTGGGGACAAGGTTCAAATTGTGGGTGATGATCTTTTTGTTACAAATGCTAATATTTTAATAAGAGGTATCAATGAAGGTATCGCTAACTCTATCTTAATCAAGCCAAATCAAATTGGTTCAGTTTCTGAAACGATGTTAACGGTTCGTCTTGCACAAAGAAATGGTTACACCTGTGTTATGAGCCACCGTTCAGGCGAAAGTGAAGATGCATTTATCGCAGATTTCGCGGTAGCCCTTAACTGTGGTCAAATCAAAACTGGTTCTACTGCACGTGGTGAAAGAACAGCTAAATATAACAGACTTTTAGAAATTGAAAATGAAGTTGTATATGGCGAATATCTTGGAGCAGCTCTGTTTAACTAATCTCTTTTAGAGGTTGGTTACACAAGGCATACACCCTTGTCTGAACTACTAGATGAGATAGAAGCAGAACAATCCCTTCCAAAGCGATATTTTGGTCTGAGTTGGAAACGTCTCAGTCTTTTCGCTCTTATCGTTGTTCTCTCCGGTATTTATATCGGTGTGATTCTTTTTGGTCAAAACTCCTTAGAAGTTTTACTTAACCTTGAAGAGTATGAAAATTTTTTACAATCTGAAGTTTCTACACTTAAGGTAGAAAATGCAAGCCTGCAAAAAGAGCTTTTTGAATTAAATGAGCTTGATCCAGACAGTAATTAGTCCCTCTTATATCAACTTTTGTAAAAAAGTGTATAATGCTATAAACTGACTTTATAGGGTATGCATGCGCTTTATTATCTTACTTCTTATAACCTTTGTATCTTTGTTTGCACGAGATAACCCATTTTTTCCATCTGATCCAAATGAAATCCAAACGACAACAAGCAACAGAGTCGAGACCCTTACACCATTTAATAAACGGTATATTCATTTACCAAACTCAGCAAGGGCTGTTAAATCAATAACGATCAGTTATCAAAATCTTGATGGTTCTATTTCTCATGAGAGTATAGAATTAAACAATAAGATAGACTGGCATGAACCCTTTGTTATATATCAAGAACAGGGGCTAAAAGCAAATAAAAAGGCAAAAAAACCTTATAAGACTATTAATGCAAAGTTTATTAAATTTACTCCTGATGGTAAGAAGATGAGGATTGTTACTAAAGATAAATTACTCAGAAACTTTATGCTGACATCACCTCACAGAGTCGTGTTGGATTTTTCTAGAGATACAAGTTTCAAGCCTAAAAAGTATGCACTTAATCAAATGCCTTTTAAAAAGATACGTATGGGTAATCATGATAAATACTACCGTGTTGTTATAGAACTTGATGGACAATATAAGTACAAGCTGGAAGCAAGAGAAAAAGATTTAGATATTGTCTGCTACTAATATTGTATTAATTGGATTTATGGGCTCTGGAAAAAGCTCAGTTGGTAAGGCCCTTGCAAAGAAAAGCGATTATTATTTTCTTGATACAGATGCTATGATAGAGAGTTCTGAGGGTAAAGAGATAGATGCTATCTTTAAAGAAAAGGGTGAAGATTATTTTCGTTGCCTTGAAGAAGATACCGTTAAGTGGCTACGTTCTAATGTTAAAAATGCCATTATCTCCACGGGTGGAGGTATGTTGGTGTATTGCGAAGCTTTAAAAGAAGTGGGTAAGGTCGTATATCTAAGAGTCCCTTTCGAAACAATCATGTCGCGCATGAATGCAACTGAACTTTCTAAAAGACCGCTTTTTAAAGATGTTGTAAAAGCTAAAGCTATATATAATGAGAGAAATGCCATTTACGAAAAAAAAGCTGACCTTATCATAAATGCTGATAGTACTTTTGAAGAGGTTTTGACTAGACTTTCTGCCGCAATAGCTTAGCAATAATATAGGGTGGATGAACGATAAGCTTTATCGCCAACATAACAAATATTACCTCAAACAGACTTGCCAAGATAAAAGCATAATAATGGAACTTATCAATACTATGTTGATGAAAAGCCAAGGTTGCAATAGCAATAAGAAGTGTCAAAGGCATAGAGTGTGAAAGACCTAATAAAATGGAGTCTTTAAAAGAGCCATTTTGATTAAAGACCATAGCCGCAAGAATCCTAATTCCTATCATAAGAGCCGTTACTAAAAGAGCCGTTACAATAAGCCCGTCGACATATAAGGCTGAGAGGTTAAACGAGGTGCCAACATGCACAAAAAAGATAGGAACAACAAAGCCAAAACCATAAGACTCTAGTTTACCTGGAAGTTGATATTTATGTTCAAAGAAGGTAGGAATAAACATACCCGCGATGAAGGCACCAAAGGCAAGCTCTAAATCAAGATAAAGCATAAGTGCGATAAATGAAAACAGTATGGCCATGGAAAGTCTAAAGTCTTGTTCCTTATTGTCTAAGTGAGGCATTAAGATAGGTGCAAGTTCAGGGTACCACCAAAAGATCATTCTAAGTGTATAGAACAAGATAAGTATTAAGGCTAAAAATAGAACAAGGGTAAAGATTGTCTTTAACAGGGCAATACTAATACCTGTTTGAAAAGCTTCTGAGGCAACGGTTAAGACAGCAATAGAAACAATTTCACCAATAGAACCAACAACCATAGCAAGTGGCAGCCAGGAAGTGTCTTTGCCATATTCTTTTTTTAGCGTGGCGATAAGACCAACAGAGATAAGCGGTAAGATAACGATAAAGACATTAGAGAGTTGAAGGTAGATTGAGCATATAAAGGATAAAAAGTATAAAAGGCTTAGGTAAATAAAGGCGCGGTTCAAGATACTTTTGTCTATCTTGATAATCTTTTTTAAGTTGATCTCTGTGCCGGCAATAAACATCAGATATAAAAAGCCAAACTCAGCTACAAGAGCAAAGAGCTCATGTTCATGTAGAAGGCCACCAAAGGCAAGTACAGAACCTAAGATAATCTCAACAGGAGTAGTAGGGACCTTTAGTATCTTGGCTAAAAAAGGAGAAAAGGCGATGATAGCACTTAGTGTTAAAACAAGGCTGATATTATCACCCATTAACGCTCCCTTATATATTTAATATATATTATACAGTTATTGGCTTATTATCTGTCTTCAGGGCTTTGAGCAACTTGCAAACCAAGGTTCGCAAGCATCTCTAAGTCTTTAGACTTTTCTCTTCCAGAAGTAGTCAGGTAGTTTCCAATAACAATAGCATTGGCACCGGCTTCAAAGATCTCTGCTTGACGGTCTTTAAACATCATCTCACGTCCACCCGCAATCATAATTCTATCTGCATTGGGAATAAGTTCTTTAGTCAGTTTAACAAGTTCAAGGGCTTCTTCTGTACTAAGGTTGTTTGATTCAAGTGGAAGAGCAGGGTTATGATGGTAAAAGTTGATGGGAACAGAAGTAGGGTTTAATGAAGCCAAAGCTTTTAGCATAGACACCCTGTCTTCCTGGGTCTCACCCATACCAAAGATACCCCCTGTGATTAAGACCATACCCGCCTTGTTGACATTTTCACAGGTCTCATATCGCTCTTGCCAACCGTGGGTTGTACAGATCTCAGCGTAATAACGTTCAGAACTTTCAAGGTTATGGTTATAAGCAGCAACTCCAGCCTCTTTAAGAGTGTTAAGTTGCTCTAATGAAGCGGTACCATTACATGCGATTAGGCGTAGTCTTGGCACTTCGGCTTTTACAGTCTTAGCAACATCGCAAACAAATTTCAAAGTCTTGTCTGTTAGACCTTTTTGAGCGGTAACAAGACAAAAACCAAGAGCACCTGAGGCTTCTGCTGCCTTAGCCTCTTCAAGGATGTCTTCTATAGGTTTTTGTTTATAACGTTCAATGTCGGCACTGTATTTAACACTTTGTGAACAGAACTTGCAGTCTTCATTGCAGGTACCGCTGTTAATATTACAAATAGAACATAAAAATATCTTAGGCATCTTTTTTTCTTTCAAAGTTTATATTTTGCGTTTTCCATATCTTGGTCTTAAGCTCACGTGAAAAGGCTTTTACTGAATATGTCTCATCTGTTATCTCAAGAAGCAGGCACTCGCTTATAGGCTTGTTTCTGGCACAAGCTTCCCCTGGATTTACAAAAAGAGTATCACTTTTATAATCACACTCAAAGGTATGTGTATGTCCAAAGATGACAATATCAGCATCATCTGGACTGAGGTAGTACGGTAGGTGCATAAGCTTGAACTTATGCTCATTTATCTTAAAAAGGTGAGGCTCTTGAACTAAGTTAAAGCTTCGGTGGTGTTGTACCATATGGGCATCATTATTTCCATATACCGCAATATAAGGAAGGCTTTTTTCAGCCATATACTCTAGAACCTCTACCTCACAGATATCACCTGCATGTACTAGATACTGAGCACCATTTTCAACTAATAGGTCTATGACTTTTTTAGCCCGACCTACTTTTGAATGGGTGTCTGAGAGGATACCTACTTTCATAATTAACTTCTATCTCCTGTTCATGCGGCTATGCCTGAAACTTTTTCACTTTGTGAAAATCGCCATGGCTAGTTTTCTTCTTGAGGTGTACGGTTTTTACACTTAACACATTCATAGACTTCATTGTTACGGTAAGTACGTTTTGCGAGCGCACCACCACAATCTTTCTCTTCACATTTTTTCAGGGTTGGTTCAAACTTGGAGATGAACTTACAGTCTGGATATTTTTCACATCCCCAAAATGCACCACGACGAGAGCGTCTAAATACAAGTTTCCCACCACAATCAGGACAAGGAACATCAGATGTTGGGGCATTTCCGTCATCAAGTGGTTTTGTGTTTTTACAATCAGGATAAGATGAACAGGCTAGGAATTTACCGTTACGGCCATTTTTAATGACCATCTCGCTTCCACATTTGTCACATTTCTCATCTGTTTTTTCTGCATCAGGTCCCGCAGCTGTTTCGCCATCTTCTTCAACCTGTTCTGTGTACTTACACTTAGGAAAACCAGAACATGCAATGAAGTTTCCATAACGTCCGCCACGAAGAAGAAGCTCTTCACCACATTTAGGACAGTTTCGTCCAAGAGGTTTGGCAAGTTTTTGAGAAACGATTTTCTCTTTACCTTCAGCAATCTTATCCATAAATGGAAAGTAGAAGTCATGAAGTACTTTTTGCCAGTCTTTGCCCTCATCAGCGATCTCATCAAGCACTTCTTCCATATTAGAAGTGAATTCTGCGTCAACGATATCTTTAAAGTACTCTTCTAGCATAACCGTTACTTTAAAAGCAACCTCAGTTGGAATGATCTGACGTTTTTCAATGTCTATGTACATTCTTGCTTGAAGAGTTGAAATAGTAGGCGCGTAGGTAGATGGTCTACCAATTCCCTCTGCCTCAAGTTGCTTGATTAAAGAAGCTTCTGAGTAACGTGAAGGTGGCTCTGTAAAATGTTGTTCAGTCTTAAGCGATGTTAAGTCAGCTTTTTCGCCCTGGTTTAAAGTTGGAAGAAGTTTATCTTTATCATCGGCACCCACAACCTTATAAAAACCATCAAATACAAGTTTACGACCATTAGCTTTAAACTCTGAACTATCAGACTTAAAGATAATACTCTGTTGCTCAAACTGCGCATCTGTCATCTGGCACGCTAAGAAACGGTTATAGATAAGTCTATAAAGTTTAAGTTCATCAGGTTTTAAATATTTCGCAGCAATCTCTGGTGTGTATTCAAGCATAGTAGGACGGATAGCCTCATGCGCTTCTTGAGCACCCTTTGCTTTTTTCACATAGGACTTTGCTTCTGCAGGTAAGTAGTCTTTACCGTATTTGTTTAAGATTAGCTCACGTGCTGCCTCAACCGCTTCACCTGCCATGTTAAGTGAATCTGTTCTCATATATGTAATAACACCTGAAGTGCCCTCAGGGGTCTTAACACCCTCGTACAGAGTTTGTGCAAGCATCATCGTCTTCTTTGGAGAAAGAGAGAGCTTAGATGAGGCAGTCTGTTGTAGGGTAGATGTCATAAATGGCGGTGGTGTTGATGTCTTCCGTTTTTTCGTCTCAATAGAAGCAACGATAAAGTCTTCTTCTTTGAGTGTTTCAACGATAGCTTTGGCATCATCCCCATTTGAGATAGAAAGCTTATTCATCTTCTCATTTTTATACGTATAAAAAGTCGAGTCTATGTTGGTATTAAAGATAGAATCAATTGACCAATACTCTTGAGGAATAAAGGCTTTGATCTCACGCTCTTTATCAACAATGATTTTCAGCGTTGATGATTGAACACGTCCACCTGAAAGTCCTTTTTGAATCTTAGAACTAAGAAGTGGAGAAAGTTTATATCCAACAATACGGTCAAGTAATCTACGTGTCTGTTGTGCATTAACCATATCCATATCTACAGTACGAGCAGACTCCAGTGCATGTGCAATGGCTGTTTTAGTAATCTCGTGAAAGACAATACGCGGAAGCTCTGCAGGGTCTTTTTTAATAGCGTGGGCAATATGCCAGCCAATAGCCTCACCCTCGCGATCCTCATCGGTCGCGATATAGATGGTGTCTGCTTTTTTTGCTAAGTCTCTTATTTTCTTAACGGTAGGGGCATTTTCTTTTGCCACCGAATATTCAGGTGTGAGCTCATTATCCTCAGTGACCTTTATCCCAAAACGAGACTTTGGTAGATCACGGATATGACCTTTAGAGGCGATAACCTCATAATCTTTACCTAAAAAGTTTTTGATTGTGCGTGCTTTGGCGGGTGATTCCACAATGATTAAGTTCAATGTTTACCTTTTGTACTATCTATATATATGAAAATTACAATTAATTGCGAAAGTGTAACAAAAAAACCAATGATTTGCATAAAACTTTTTAATTAGGTTCCTGAAGACAAGTGAATTCCGTCATAAGGTTGGGCTATTGTTTAGGTCTTTAGAAAAAGAGCAAAGTTGTACAAAAAATACTACAGTTTTTCAAAGAGCTGTCGATACTAGTCTTAACAGCAAGGATGCTGAACAACAAATAGAAGCTCTTCGCTTCGGATAAAAGGATTTATCATGGGTTTTAGAATTAACACAAATATTGCGGCAATGGACGCTCACACAAAAGCAACGATGACAAACAGAGGTTTGGACTCTTCACTTTCTAAACTATCTTCTGGTCTACGTATTAACTCGGCGGCAGATGATGCTTCTGGTCTATCAATTGCAGATTCACTTCGTGCACAAGGTAATTCACTTGGTCAAGCAGTGCGTAATGCAAATGATGCGATTTCAATTGTACAAATTGCGGATAAAGCAATGGATGAACAACTGAAAATTCTTGATACGATTAAAGTGAAAGCGACACAAGCAGCTCAAGATGGTCAAAGTGCTGATTCTCGTACTGCACTTCAAGCTGATATCGTACGTCTTATGGAGTCATTAGATAATATCGCTAATACAACTTCTTATAATGGTCAATCACTTCTTTCAGGATCATTTACTAATAAAGAGTTCCAAGTTGGTGCATATTCAAATCAGACAGTAACAGCTTCAATCGGTGCGACTAGTTCACAAACAATTGGATCTACGCGTTTTGAAACGGGTGCTAATGTTACTGCTGCAGGTACAGTTACACTGACTTTCTCTGGTGCTGGTGCTGGTGGTAATGATGTGACATTGGCTTCAGTTGTTGTCGATAGATCAGCTAACTCCGGTTTAGGACTGCTTGCAGACACTATTAACAAGAACAGTGATTTAACTGGTATTACTGCTACAGCTACGGTTATCTCTACTTCAACTGCTGCTGTTGCTGCTGCTGACATTACAGGTCTTACAATTAATGGTATTGTAATCGGTACGATCTCTGGTGCAGCAAATGATTCAAATGGTAACATAACGAATGCGATTAATTCACGTTCTGCTGAAACCGGTGTTGTTGCATCTATTACGTCTCAAGGTCAGCTTGAATTGACTTCGACTGATGGACGTGGTATGGAAGTTTCTGGTGCTCCTGCTGGTATTGAAGAATTTAACTTTGGTCGTTTGACATTAGTTAATCAAGGTGGTGCTGATATTGTTGCTTCTGCTTCAACAGGTGCTGGTATTTCAAATAATGTTGGTGAAGCAACGGTTAACCTTGCTGATGTTCGTGGAAATATCCTTTCTGCTGATGCTATTGCAATGGGTGCTGCTGCAAATGCAACACAAGATCTTTCATTATCAAATGGTATCGGTGCGGGTGTAACTACGCTTACGGGTGCAATGGCGACAATGGATGTTGCTCAATCAGCTCAAAAACTTCTTGATAGTGTTCGTGCCGATCTTGGTTCTGTTCAAAATCAACTTGTTTCAACTGTAAACAATATTTCTGTAACACAGGTAAATGTTGCTGCGGCTGAATCTCAAATCCGTGATGTTGACTTTGCTGCTGAGTCTGCAAACTTCTCTCGTCTGAACATTCTTGCTCAGTCAGGGTCTTATGCAATGTCTCAAGCAAATGCTGTTCAGCAAAACGTACTTCGTTTACTACAGTAGTAGAAAACGAAACTTAGTCGCGTGAGCGACGGGTATGTTTCTTCGAAAATGTACTTAGACTACTTCAGTAAAAAGCGTTAGTTTGTTTTTTACTGAAATTCACAAGTATTGATTAAGTTGCCTTCGGGTAACTTTCTTAACTCTTAACTCTTAACTCTTAACTCTTAACTCTTAACTCTTAACTCTTAACTCTTAACCAAAGTATTCTGTACCTTTTTTCATTGAAAATTATCTATACGCTGCTATATAAGCTTTATTAATTTATTGGAACGCCGTTTGCTTTATATTCTTACAAATAACATGCATGGATGCATATTCCATCAATAAAAGGATATAAAATGGGTTTTCGTATTAATACAAATATTGCGGCATTAAACGCACATAATAACGGTGTCGTTAACAATAGAGCATTGGACAGTTCTTTATCAAAATTAAGTTCAGGTCTTCGTATTAACTCAGCGGCAGATGATGCTTCTGGTATGGCTATTGCCGATTCACTTCGTTCTCAAGCAAGTGCGCTTGGACAAGCTGTTCGTAATGCTAATGATGCGCAAAGTATTATTCAGATCGCTGATAAGGCTATGGATGAGCAGATCAAAATCTTAGATACTATTAAAGTTAAGTCTATTCAGGCAGCTCAAGACGGGCAAAGCCGTGAATCTCGTATAGCGCTTCAGTCGGATATAACTCGTTTGATGGAGTCTCTGGATAATGTCGCAAATACAACAGCTTATAATGGACAGTCTCTATTGTCAGGTTCTTTTACAAATAAAGAGTTCCAGATTGGTGCATACTCAAATCAGACGGTGACAGCATCTATTGGGGCGACTAACTCACAGAAGATTGGAACAACCCGCTTTGAGACAGGTGCTAATGTCACAGCAGCAGGTACCGTTACACTAACATTTTCTGGTGCCGGATTTGGCGGGAAAGACATTACGATAGAATCAGTTGCCGTGGATAGATCAGCAAACTCTGGTCTAGGGATATTGGCTGACACGATCAATAAGAATACTGATCTTACCGGAATTCGAGCAACTGCAAATGTTATTTCAACGTCAACGGCGGCAGTAGCGGCTGGAGATATAACCGGATTAACGATTAATGGTATTGTTATCGGTACGATCTCTGCTGCAGCAAATGATTCCAATGGTAATGTTGTGAACTCAATCAATTCTCGTACAGCTGAAACAGGGGTACGTGCTTCTATCTCAGTTGTAGGTCAACTTGAACTGACATCTGTTGATGGTCGTGGTATTGAAGTTTCTGGAGCACCTGCAGGTATTTCTGAGTTTAACTTTGGTCGTTTGACATTGGTTAATCAGGGCGGATCAGATATTGTTGCTTCTGCCTCAACGGGAGCGGGTCTTTCTAATAATGTGGGTGAAGTAACGATGAACTTGGGTGATATACGTTCAAATATATTATCTGCAGATGCTCTTGCAATGGGTGCAGCTGCAAATGCTACAGAAGACTTGGGTCTGAGCGGTGGTATTGGTGCCGGTGTTACAACACTTAAAGGAGCTGAAGCCAGTATTGATATTGCCGAATCAGCACAGCGTCTTTTAGACAGTGTACGTGCAGATTTAGGTTCAGTCCAAAATCAAATCATCTCTGTAGTCAATAATATATCAGTTACACAGGTAAATGTAAAAGCAGCAGAATCTCAAATCCGTGATGTTGACTTTGCAGCAGAATCAGCGACCTTTTCTAAACACAATATTCTTGCGCAGTCAGGGTCATTTGCTATGTCTCAAGCAAATCAAATCCAACAAAATGTACTTTCACTACTTCAGTAGTGAAAATATAGTTGCATAGCAACGAATACATTTTTTCAGTACACTTAATCATTTCATTAAAAATGTATTTTCACTGCCTTGGCAGTGAAAAATTAGTCATATAATAACGGATACATTTCCCTGATTAATTTATCGGTACAACTTGTTCGGTAATTTTATTCAGGTTTTCTTCGGCTTCTTTTTCTCGTATTTCCTGCTCTTTTTCTGCTTGTACTTTTAATTTTTCAAACTTCTCTTGGGAATAAGATATCTCATGTTTTTCAGGAATAACAACTTGTTCTTTAAGCTTCTTAGGCCATGTCTCAATTGCTTTGAGCATTGTCAACCTCTGGGCGTCAATACCTCCGGCAAGGGCAAATAGCCAGTATCTGTGTTTCATAATCCAATCAATTTGTTTGGCTTTTTTCTCTATATCGGTTTCTGCCTTAGAGACGTGCAAGACTGCAAAATCCAGTTCCATTTGGACCAGATAAGATTGAATTGTATCAAAGAACATTAGATTGAAAACAGAATCATGTGTAAAATCTTTGATTGTGTCAATCTTATCACTAAGCTTTTGGAGCTCATCAAAATCAATCTCTTCGAGTTTGTCTTCTTGGGTGAGTTTGACAAGGCTTTCAGAAGTTTCTTGTACTTCAATAAAGGTCTTTTCAATGATCTCTTGTTTCTCAACAGCTTCTTTAAGGATAAAGTTTGTTTTTTCAATCATTTTCTTGCTGTAGGCTTTGATCTCACTTTTTGTGGGATACTCCGCTTTAATCGACTCTTTTTGAAGACTCATGTCGACATACTTCTCAACAGCATCATGAAAAGTCATCTCAACACTGCCCTCAATGCGAGAACCGCCTTCGGTTGAGTTGATAGTCGTGAAGAAAGAACTTGTCTGTTTTATTAACGACTCAAAATGATTTCGAAAGAGTTCCCAGTAATAGGTAGTACGGATTTCTCCATCTCCGCCATATCGGGTTGTGAAAATATCATGACCTTCAGTGGTCTCTTCATTGATTGTAAAGGTGTGACCCGCTGCATGTGAGGTGTCATCATCGCCAAAAGAGAGGTCTTGACCAATTAAAATACAGTTCTTATAATCCAGGATGACAGCAAGCTCATGCGCAAGATTGGCCGCACTCATCCCTGTTCCAAGATAACCAAAATCATCCAAACCAAAAAATTGTGTATAACCGTGAGGTCGCATCTCTAAATAAAGGTCACCTTCGCGAATAGCATTTTTGACAGCTTCATGAATAATGGAGACACAGACAAATTTAACATCTTTTTGAAACTCTTCAGAATTGTTTTCAAAGAACTTTCCTGTCTCAGGAACACGTTCTAAAACAGTCACATAATCAGGTTTGATCCCATTTTTTTCCAAGATAGGAAAGCTGGCATCAACACTGATGATGGTGACATGGTCTTGAATCTTTTTTAATAAGGGGATCTGCTTGGTAAGGCTTGGCCCAGTAGAAACGACTATAGCTGTTTTGCCCATATGCTGGCCTATCAGTTTTGAGAACTTAGGTCCCTGAATCATCTGAGGAAGGTTGACAAAATGGTGTTCAATCCCCATAAGTGAGTCAATTGCGCTATTTCCATGTCCCATAATAACATGAGATAGAGCCTGTGTCATTTTTGATATGACGGCAGCATACTCATCTGCATAAGCAGCATCATAATAGTTTGAAACAGTCTCCAAATCAAAAAGTTTGGCGAATAGCTTTCCTTGATCATCATTAAGATGGTTGAAAGCAACGGTAAAATCAAGTTCATCGGCTGATTCTATCACCAGTTTTTTACTTTGTATCTCTTCAGAAAAATCGATGATGTTAAAGACAATATACAGTAGTTCAAGATTTGGTTCGATAAGAAGGGCTCTTTTTAAAGCAGATGCTTTAAGGGCCATTTTAAGATAAATACCGTTGGCAATACCAAAGAAGTAACGATAAGGATAGCGCTCAAGGTCTTTATTGTGTTCAGACAATGCAATAATATCGTTAACAGGGTTGGCATACATAAAGAGCTCATTGCTAAGGTCTAGAAGATTTACATCCACACTGTCTTTACCTTGAAATACTTCAAACTGCTTATTTCCGGAGATGGCAAAAATCCTTGACGCTAAAAGAGGGTTAAGGGGAAGAAGAGCTTGGATATTTTTCTCATAAATTGACATAAAGTTATTCCTTTAAAAATGAAATATTGGCATCTGATATAAATGATAGATTTTTCAGTTTGCTTATAAATTCTAGTAGAAGTGGGTCTTGGTATTTATTGGCAACAGCAAGTACACCTATAGGCAAGTTGTTCTTGCCCTTTAAAACTGGCATCATTATACTAGGAAGACCTAAAAAAGTCCAAATAAGGTTTGAGTCAGGTAGGTCAGGAGTGGTGAGACCTATAGGTGCCTCACCTGCTGCACCTAGCGTTAGCAAGACATCATATGAGTCCATCCATTGATTAAAGTCTTGACTAAGCTCAGATTGTCTTTGCAGGGCATCTGTATACTCTTGTGTTGAGATTTGTTGACCCGCTTGAATAATGTCATAAAAGATAGGACTCATCAGTGTATGTTCAGAGTATTCATCCTTAAAGTAATATGCCAGGGCCTTATCATAGATGAGCTGGTGCAACTCATAAATCTCATTGACATAATCAGGAAGCTCAACATAATGCAGTTGTATATTTTTGTCTTCAAGGGTGTTTGTCCAAGTCTGAAAACCTTCTTTTGCTATCTTAGAAGCTTCTTCATATTTTGGATGTTTAACAATGGCTACTTGATATTTTTTGTTTTCATCACTTTGGTAGTTATCTATATATTTGTGAACGAACTCGTAGTTTTCCCCACGAACTCTACAGGCCTCAAAGACCAGGCTTAAGTCTTCCACACTACGCGTGAAAAAACCTAGGGTGTCAAGGGAGTCTGTTGTTTTTAAGACCCCAATACGTGGTAAGACACCAAAAGAGGGTTTAAAACCGTAAATCCCACAGTATGAAGCAGGCCTGCCGATGGAACCTGCTGTTTGTGAACCCAGTGCTATAGGTACCATACCTGAAGCAACAGCCGCAGCTGAACCGCTTGATGACGTACCGGGTGAACGTTTAAGGTCATGGGGGTTATGGGTAATATCTTGATAATGCACAGCAAACTCTGCAGTAACAGTTTTCCCAAGCATAAGCGCACCATTACGGCGTAGGTAATGCACCATTCTTGCATCATTTCCCGGCGTGAAATCTTTCCAGATGGGTGAACCCATTTGCGTTGGCATATCAAAGGTATTGTAAATATCTTTTACGCCGACAGGAATACCAAAAAGAGGATGTTCATTAATATCTAGCTTAGCTATCTTAGAGCTTTGAGCCTCAATGACTTCTTCATCTAAGTAGGTCCACGCCTTGATGTCCGAATCAATCTCTTTTATACGTTGAAGTAAAGATGAGGTGATGTCTTCAGGATTAATCTCTTTTGAAAGAAGCTTTTTTCTTAACTCACTAGCACTAAGGGTGAAAAGTTGGCTCACTCATACTCCCTAAACTTGCCTTGGCGCATCGCTATTAATGTGTTGGTGTATTCTTCTTCAGTAATATTTGCCATATCCAAAAACTCATCTAGATAAACAGGGCGTTGTTGATCATACTTCTTAGCTATTTCAAACCCTTCTTCTCTTGTTAAAAGACCAGCTCTTACATCGGCAGATGCCTGATCAGTTCCACGACCAAATCCACGTTTAACAAACTTCATATGATCATGCATGGTCTCGAATTTACACTCGTTTCCTTTGAACCCTTTGTAATGACCAGGACGACGCTCTTCTTTCCAGCCATACTCTTTTTTAATAAACTCCATTTGACGTTCATCATCCCAGAAGAGATAGTCTCCTAAATGAAGACCCACTAATCCAAGCTTTTCAACTTCTTCATACGAGGGAAGCTCAAAAGGTTTAAGGTCTTTTCGCGTAATCTCTTCATCTATCATCTGCTCAGGATACAATTTGGCAGATACCTTAGTGAAGTAGTCTCTATCAAATTTCGTCACATGCTCTTTAAAGTCAGCACGTCCGCTTGATTCACATACAGATTCTCCCCAGATAAGAAGCGGGATATTAAACTTCACTGCGATCTGTAAAGGAAAGGCGCCAATACCTGCGTGACAGTGCCAACAAGAATCACCAATTTTATAAAATGACTTTACAAAAAGTTTTTTAACTAAGGCCTTGTTCGGAGTGAACATAATGTGATCTACCTCAAGTTTTTCAAGAGCATTTTCTAGGTTGAACTTTCCTGTTTCTGAGTACCAGTTATGATTAAAGGTAACAGCCAGAGGTTTCATTCCGTATACTTTTGTAAGTACATGCAGTTGGAAAACAGAGTCTTTCCCCCCTGAGATAGGTACAATACAGTCATAGTTGTCGTCTGCCTTTTCCTTATACTCTTTAAAAACCTTTCTCAGCTCTTTTTCACTGTCTTTCCAGTTAATACGCATTTTTTGTTCTTGGGCCCTACAGGCTAGACAAACACCCAGTTCGTCAAACTGCATCCCCTCATTTGAGCTTGGCATACAGCAGCGTGTACAGTATTTCAGATGGTCTTTATACAGAGGTTTTCCGTAATCTTCATCTTGACCCGTAGGTATAGTTTCTATTCTTTTAGTCATAGGGTCTCCTTAGTTTTTAGTATATTCATCTTCTAAAATTCCATATTCTACAATATCGGCAAATTCACCATTTTTTAAAAGGCCATCTCTGCGAAGGCCCTCTTGTTTCATCCCCAATTTTATAGCAAGACGTTGCATGCCAAGGTTATTGGATGAGGTACCGCAGTAAATGCGGTGAAGGCCTAGGTCAGCAAAGCCATGTTCAAGCAGTAGCTTTCCCGCTTCCTCACCTAGCCCTTTCCCATAAACAGATGGTTCTCCGATCAGGATGGCAAACTCTGCATTATGTGCTTTAGTGTTGATGGCTTGAAGTGCAATATTTCCAATATGCTTTTGTGTTGAAGTCTCTACTACAGCAAAGACCCGATGTGTATTAGAGTTTGTCACCATCTGTATATATTCTTTAGCCATCTCTTTGCTATAGGTGCTCTCTCCATGAGAGTTATATCTTGTTACCTCAGGATCATTAAACCAGTTAGGGTAATTGCCTTCGGCATCGTTCATGCAGAGTTCTCGAAGGTAAATATTTTTTCCTTGCAGGATTGGTAGTTTGCTCATAAAAGCTCACCCCTGTTCTCCCACACTTTTTTAAAGGCAGAGGCAACATCATCCATATCATCCTTGCTCATTCCAGGACGCATAAATTCATGACTGACTAGTACGTTGTTATGCATTTCTTCCGTCACAGGACAGAGCCCTTGGGGATAGATTATATCACTTTGATTAAAGGGAAAGCCCTCTTTTCCAAAGCCAATCCTTTCTTGATAAAGCGGTTGTAAATACAATGGTTTAACATACCCATAAGACAGAAGTACCTCAGATTCATCGCGCAGCAAAGTCTTGGGTAGTTCGGCCTTGACTGCATCGATAAAGATATTTCTATGCATACCTGCTATAGTTTCATCAAACTGTAAGACATGTACATAAAAAACATGTTTACTGTTTGGACGTAGTTCTGTCTTTTTCAGACAGGGAATTTTAGAGAGTGCTTCATTGAGATAGTTTGTGTTTTTAATACGTTCTTCTAAAAGAGAAGGCAGTTTTTTTAACTGTTCATGTGCAATGGCCGCTTCAATTTCTGTCATTCTATAGTTAAAGCCTATCATGTTGACAAGCTCATCTTTGCCTTTGATACCACGAGCAGATAAAACAGCTTCCGCGTGATTTCTTATAAGACGCAGTTTGTCAGCCAAGGCATCATCATTAGTGACAATGATACCGCCTTCACCTGAGTGAATATGTTTATGATAATTTAGAGAAAAAATTCCCATATCTCCAAACGTACCGGCATATTCATCTTTATACATGGCCCCCGGAGCCTGCGCCGTATCTTCTATAACAGTAAGGTTATGTCTCTTGGCCAAGGCATTGATGGCTTCAATGTCATAAACCTGACCAAAGATATCAACAACGATAATGGCCTTCGTTTTAGGAGTGATTTTTTCTTCAATAGAGTTGACATCCAAACAGTAATATTTCTCTTCAATATCTGCAAAAACAGGGATAGCCCCATAGACCAAGGCTGCGGTGGCTGAAGCTGACATGGTGTAAGCAGAGACAATGACTTCATCCCCGGGTCCAATGCCTGCGGCACCAACAGCTGCGTAAAGTCCAGAAGTTGCGGAGTTTACAGAGATGGCATGTTTGACCTTAAAGGATTTTTCCCAAGCTCTCTCAAGGGCTTGAACCTCTGTCCCACCAAAAAAGTCATCATGCCAGGTGCCTAGATAGCTTGAGAGTTTACCTGAGCGTAAAACACGAAGACAGGCTTCTTCTTCCTCAAGCCCTATGGTGTTATAAGCAGGAAAAGGCTTACTGCGGAGTTTGTCTGCGCCCTTAATGGCTAGTTTATTCATGAATATCCCAGTTGAGTTTGTTAGTGTTTTGAAGTTGATTTTTTATATCAAGAAGTTTTTGGCTAAGGCGAAGATGTTGTCTATACGTGTCGATCTTCTGCTTAAAAGCAAAGTTCACGGTGTTATAAAGGTTTTGACTCATGGTGTCATCTAAGGTACGTGTCTTCTTTAAGTTAAAGTAGTTTTTGTACTTTGTAGAAGGTTCGATAGTCTCTATCTCGATAGTATGTCCCGAATCTTTTATAAGAATACGTCCTTTAGATAAAATGATTTCAAGCTCAAATAATGCGTAGTTCTCACCTGAAAAGTTTTGAAGAACACCTTGGATATCGCTGCAGTTAATAAAAAAGTTTCCGTATAAGTCATCTTCTGTTTGCGTAAGATTGTTACTCTGTATGGAGGTTATATCCCCACATAAGTGCTCAATAAGCTCAAGCATATGTGAGCCGTTATGATAGATCCCCTTCGTAAACTTTCCGTTAAAACTAAGTACTTTTCCTAGCGACTTTGACTCAATAAGTAAGCGAAGTCTTTGTATGCTTGGATCAAAGCGGCGCATAAAGTTTATGAGGATTTTTTTAGGGTTTATATTCATCAATATCTTTAGCTCATCAAGCTCTTCTTGTGTCTGTACTAAAGGTTTTTCACAAATAATAGTCTTGATATTTTTATCTTTAAGTGCAAGTACGATGGCCTTAAAATGAAAGGCCGTGGGAGAGCAGATAGAAACCATATCTATGGACTGTGAAGCTAACAGCGTTTTAAAAGAGTCATAATGATGAATATCTTGGCCCCAAACCTGTACAAAAGAACGTCTGTTCTCTAAAACAGGGTCGCAGACAGCTACAAGTTCGGTCTCTATATGTTTGGCATAGGCATGTGCATGGGTTAAGATGTTTTCTTGATCAGGGGTGTCTAAAAAACCTGCAATATTTCCACAACCAACGATAGCTACTTTCAGCACTGTCTAAACTCCTGTATCTTCTGTTGTAAGACAGCAAAATTTATACCATCATCCTTGAGTGAAAGTTCCAGACCTTGTAAGTGTTCTTTCTTGATAGTATCAAGACTCTTGAGCTGATGCGAAGAGGGTAAAGGGAGCAGAAACTCTCTATTGTCTGAAGGTAAAAAAGAGAGGGCAGCCTTGCCTAAAAGTGCCGCAGTATAAAGCGCCATAGTGTCAAAACCAATGACCATTTTTGAGCGAAGCAGATCTTTTTCTAAGGGGTAGAAATTTGCTGGATAGATTTGCGACTTAATATGAGGGAATTTTTTTAAGACCTTAGCGTAGTTATGCTTTTCTTGTGAGGGGTGAAGTCGGATATGCAGGCCCTTGCATTCAAATTTCTCAAAATTATTTAAAATCTCTTCTAGGGCAGAATATTGGGTAAAACCCCAGTAATTCTCATCGGCGTAGGTACTAAGAGCGACTTCTTGTGTTGGTTCACTCAGAAAAAGCAAGTTATCAGTGGGAAAAACTTCTTCTTGATGGATACGTTCAACCTGTTTTTTTAGATAGAAATTATCCACTCGAAGCACTTCGGCTAGGGCAAACTGTTTGGCAAGCTGTTCAGCTTTTTTATCACTGACCACTACATAATTGGGAAGGTTTCTTCTCCAGCTCTTATCCGGATAATCAAACCTTTCTCTGTACGAACTCCAGTGATCTAAAAATGCAAAACTCGGTATACCTGAAAGTTTAGCCTCTTTCACAAACTCTCTTTCAATTTTTTCTTGCCATCCTGTCCCAAAAAACAGAGCATCAAAGCCGTAAAAGTCTAAAGAACTTTGAGTTTCAAGACCTTCTCTGTCCGCGATCTCTTCAAAGGGCGAACCATAAGGGGCATAAAGTGTCCAACTTGCCTGTTCAAAGTTTTTTTTGATGTAGGCTACAAGGATTTCAGAGGCACCTGCGTCATGGCATACAACGGCGATTTTAAGAAGGCTCATTGAAGTTTATCCTGTGACAAGGGGGTGCCTTTTTTATAGGCCTTGTTAAATATTTTGCCTAAGACCTTTGAAAGCTCTCTTGGATGCATTCCAAAAGCAGGTCTCACTGAGCGCACATTGGTCTTAGTCAGGATATCACCTTCTTGCACATCTTCAGCTATAAAAAGTGAACGAGAAAACTCTCTAGATTTTTTACTTTTCTCAGTCAGTTCATAAGAGACTTTTCCCAAAAGTTTCTCAGTGTCTCTAACAGCTTGGACCATCTGTGTAAACTGTTTTACATCGAGTGAAAAAGAAGCGTCAGGCCCACCGATGGAACGGTCTAAAATAAAATGTTTTTCGATTACCTTCGCACCTAAAGCAACAGCAGTAACAGGCGCGGTAATTCCTAAGGTATGGTCGGAAAATCCAGAGATTAAGTCAAACTCTTTGGCTAAGTCGGTGATAGTAAGAAGGTTGGCTTCTTCAAGAGGTGCTGGATAGGCTGAGGTACACTTGAGTAAGATGATTTCATGATTATTCATCTTGTGACAGGCTTTTAAGGCTTCCTCAATGTCTTCTTTTTTTGCGATACCGGTAGAAATAATGACTGGTTTTCCTTTGGATGCAACATATTCGATGAGAGGAATGTCGGTAATCTCAAATGAGGCGATTTTATAGGCAGGAACATTGATGCCTTCTAAAAAATCTACAGCCGTTTTATCAAAGGGAGAGGAAAAGCAGATAAGCCCCAAAGACTCAGCATACTCTTTTAACTCTTCTTGCCATTCCCAGGGCATATAGGCTTCTTTATACAAGTTGTGAAGGGTCTGTCCATCCCAAAGGGTGTCTTGTTTGATCTGAAAATATTCATTATCGCAGTCAAGGGTGATCGTATCTGCCGTATAGGTTTGTAGTTTAATCGCATCTGCACCTGTTTGTGCCGCGGCCTTGATGGTCTCTTTTGCAATGGAGATTTTACCGCCATGGTTTGCAGAGAGCTCGGCAATGATAAAAACAGGCGAGCTATGAGAGATCTCTTTATCAGCTATAAAAATCTTATTCATCTTTTTCTCCTAGGCGGTAATATAAGATGTCTTCTTTTTGTCTGTCAAGTACAAAACCTATTTTTGTAAAACTTTTTATTGAGGCAATATTGTCGGGTTTTATCAAAGCAATGACAGTTCTAGAAGGATGCAGTTTGTTTATGATTTTAATACCTTGAAAAATGACTTTTGAAGCAAGGGCAAACCCACGAGAACTTGAGACCAAGGAGATACTGATAATAGCTCTGTTTTCATCTCTTAGATCAAAACGAAGTTGCCCTAAAAAGTTTGCTCTACCATCTAGAATGGTAAACATCAGCTGTAAGGGGTCTTGCATCATATCTTGAAACCACTGCTTATGGGTCTCAAGACTTATGGCCTCACTGGAAAGTGAAACAGAACGCACAAGAGGATCATTCGCTAGTTCAAACAGAAGCATTAAGTCTTCATCCGTAGTCTTACGAATAGCAAAATGTAAAAAAGGATGTGAAATCAGCTCTTTTTGAATGTTTTTTGAGAGTCTATCTTCTTCAAAAGCCTCAAGTACTGTATGCCCTGTCTTTTTTAAATAGTTATAAATATCATCCTGATTAGAGGCAGTTTTAATGGCTATAAAGGGAAGATGCATATAAAGGGCTTCATGCACAATCACACTAGGCGTAATAATAGCAAGATCGCATTGATCCATTATCTCTGCCATCTTGTCTGTGTCTATATGTAAAACGATACCTGAAATATCTTTTAGCTCATTCAAGTTGGCATTGACAGCGGAGGTGATGACATGTATGATTTTGTAATCTTGGCAGAGGGGAATGATTTTAGGAGTGAGGTTTTGTGTGTCAACGCCTCCCATAGCTATCATCACTTCTTGGGTCTTACTCTCTCTATTTCTTTGAGTAAGATTTTTAAACTCATCTCGTATAAGTGGTGAGATAATAGAAACTTTAGTAAAAGGTTCTAAGATGTATTTACTTCTATCAGCACTTATATTATGATTGATAATCTCATCACAATAGTGTCTTTCATAAGTGTCATCAAAGACACTGATCTTAATATCTAGATCTTCTTTGAGCTTTTTTTCATCTTCATAAGAGATAGAATAATTGTCAATGATAAGGTGCTCTATTTTTTGTTCTTGACAGAGTTTTATGAGTTCATTTATATCTTGAGTCTTAAGTTTATGAGATACATAGGGAATTTCAAGACAATTTGCAAGGCTTGCAAAAGCTATATCAGCATTAATCAAACGTGAGGCATAAACCAAGTCCCTTTTCATATGTCCAAGTCCAACAGTGGCAGAACTGTCTGCTCTAAAAAGGGTCTTAGTCACTATTTATGGCCTTATACATAAGCTCGGCTCGTCTAAAGTCTTCCATGGTATCGATGTCTTGAACCAGATGTCTAGGCAAAATAACAGCGGTTGATTCTTCAGAGAAGATAGGTTTTGCATTTAACCAAGCCTCTGTTTTTCCAAAATAAAATTGTCCTGCATCATGATAAGCTTCTTCAAGGTCTTGGCTTCGTGTGTTAAAGTGTTCAGGATTAAACATCTCAACATGATTGTCTTTGTCCAGTTTAATGGCCCGTTGGATTGGAAAGGCAAAGCTGGTTGCACTAAAGGCATAATCACTTTGGTTTTTAAGAAGTAGGGCATAGGCTTCTTTTAAAGATTCAACTTGAATAAAAGGCGCAGTAGCATAGATACAGCAAGCAATATCAACTTGTCCCACTTTCTGAAGCTCTTTAATGGCATGAGCTATTACAGGAATAGTAGCCGTATGATCATCGGAGAGTTCAGACGGGCGTATAAAAGGTACCTCTGCTCCGCACTTTTTTGCAAGCTTGGCTATCTCTTCATCATCTGTTGAAACAATGACTCTATCAAAAAGCTTAGAGTCAAGGGCTGCTTGAATGGAATACGCAATCATAGGTTTCCCGCAAAAGTCTTTAATGTTTTTTCTAGGGATTCTTTTGCTTCCGCCACGTGCGGGTATGATAGCGACGGCCATTAGAAAGAACATCCTCGTATGGCATACTCTTCTAAGACTTCCAATAAAGTGTCCGCAACATATTTGGCTTCATCTAAACTCATCTTTTGATGACAGGGAAGTGATAGCTCTGATCGGTAAAAATCCTCAGCTACAGAAAAACTCTGTTTTCCAAATCTTTCTATGTAAAAACTGTTTTGATGAATAGGCTTGTAATGTACTTGCACGCCAATGCCTTTTTCATGTAAAGAGGCATATATATCTTCTTTTGGACAGTGTAAAGAAGGGATAAGCGTGAGAGGATACAGATGTCTCGCTGATTTTTCATTCTCAGGTATTGTAATAGTCTGAAAGAGTTTGTGTCCTTTGAACCTTTCATCATAATATACGGCTATTTCGTCTCTTTTAGTTATAAAAGCATCCAGTTTTTTGATCTGTGAAAGTCCAAGAGCTGCTGCGATATCAGTTAGGCGATAATTGTATCCCATCTCTATCATATCCATGTTCCAGAACTTCTTTTTGACTATTCCATGAGATCGAAAACGGCGAAGTCTTTGGGCATACTCTTCATTGTCTGTTACAACTGCTCCTCCTTCACCGGTGGTGATAGGTTTGATAGCATGAAAAGAGAAGATAGTCATATCAGAGATAGAGCCGATTTTTTTCCCATCAATTTCTGAGCCTAGGGCGTGACAGGCATCTTCGATGACTAAGAGTTTATGTTTGTCTGCGATTTCTTGAATTTTAGCAAGATTAACTGCCTTACCACCAAAGTCTACAGGAACGATAGCCTTGGTTTTAGGGCCAATAAGCTTTTCTATCATGCGTTCATCAATATTTCCATCAAGTTTGACATCACAAAAAACAGGTTTTGCCCCTAGGGCTATTGCCATATTTGAGGTTGCTACAAAGGAGATAGGAGTGGTAATAATCTCATCATCTTGAGCTATACCTGCAGCCTCGTAAGCACCCATAAGAGCAGAGGTGGCAGAGTTAAAGGTAATGGCATACTTTGCGCCCGTGTAGTCGCAAAGCGCTTGCTCGAAGGCTTGTACCTTAGAGCCTTGAGTAAGATGAGAAGAGCGTAATACATCTGTTACGGCAGCAATATCATCTTCATCTATGAGTTGAGTAGAATAGGGGATCATGTGTCTTCTGATTCGGTTGATTTTATTTTTTCCAAGAGTTGCTCATCACTAAGCCAGATGGTGTTGTCTCGCGAATTATAATCAAAGCCAAGTTCAACGGGTTCTCCTTTTTCATTAAGGCCATTAGTGGTGAAATCAACATTATGAGTGAACTGAATACTTGGTTGGATAACAAAGTGATCATCAAACTCTAGGGTAAGATGGGAATCGCCTTCTGCACACATAGCCTCATGCATCTTTTCTCCGGGACGTAAACCCACAACGTTTTGTTTGATATTTGGAAAGACTGCCGAGGCCATTTTCTCCATCGTCATTGAAGGGATTTTAGGAATGAATATCTCTCCCCCTTGCATGCGCTCAAAGTTCTTAAGTACAAAGTCTACACCTTCTTGAAGGGTAATCCAAAAGCGGGTCATATTTGGGTCTGTGATAGGAAGCTCAGCAGCGCCTTCAGCAATAAGTTTTTTAAAATAAGGGATGACTGAACCGCGAGAACATAAAACATTTCCGTAACGTACTACAGCAAACTGAATCTCTTTTTCTCCACGGATATTATTGGCCGCTACAAAAAGTTTGTCAGAAGCAAGTTTAGTCGCTCCATAAAGATTGATAGGACTAGATGCCTTGTCAGTAGAGAGTGCGATAACTTTTTTTACCCCGGTTCTCAAGGCGGCGTCAATAACATTTTGCGCCCCATTGATATTTGTCTTTATACACTCCATCGGATTGTACTCGGCGATAGGGACATGTTTAAGTGCCGCTGCGTGAACCACATGGGTTACACCATTCATAGCTTTTTCTAAACGTGGTAGATCGCGAATATCACCAATAAAATAACGCATACAAGGGTCATTATAGACTTGAGCCATCTCATACTGTTTAAGTTCATCTCGTGAATAGATGATGATCTTATTGGGTTTATAGCGTTCTAGGATAGTTCGGACGTACTGTTTTCCAAAGCTTCCTGTTCCACCTGTAATTAGTATGTTTGCACCGTCAAGCATATAAAGTCCTTCTAATAGTGCTTATTACAAGCAAAAAATATGCCTATTTCTTCTTAATGCCAAAATATTGAGGCCGAATGGTCATTTCAGTGATACTCACGCCTTCTCTCATGGCTAAGATGCCTTCAATACTTTGGGCTATGTCTTCAGGTTTTAGGTGCATGCCCAGCTCTTCTTTTGGCTCAAAGTGAAGTTCATCAAAAAAGGGTGTTTGTGTAAGGTCAGGATGAATGGAAATGATGTTAACCCCTGATTTTCTTACCTCTTCAAACAGAGAGTTTCCAAAATGATGCAGACCCGCCTTTGAAGCAGAATAAGCTGCAGAGAACTTAGAAGCTTTTAAGGCTTCTATGGAGCTTATATTTATAATTTTACCTTGGGTCTTTTTCAGGCTTCTTAAGCAGAGTGAAGAGAGTATGACAGGTGCCGTTAAGTTGGTGTCGATGATAGACTTTATTTGTGAGATACTGAGCTCTTCATGGGGCTCAAAACGTCCCAGTCCTGCAGAGTTGATAAGTAGGTCTAGCTCTTTGTCTTTAAGCAGTGTTTTGAGGGTCTGTTCAAGAAGGGCAGTATCTGTGATATCACAGACGAGTGGATGAAAGTTTTCACTCACTTTTTGGCTCTGTCTTGAAAGACCATACACCTTATATCCAAGCTCTAAAAGCTTGTTCTTAATGGCTTCTCCTATACCGGAACTGCTCCCGCTTATTAAGGCTGTTTTCTGTTTCATAAGGCTTCTTTTCTCATTTGGTTTAGGTGTTCATCTATCTTGGATATATTTTTTTGTATGAGTGAGATGATAAACTGTTTATCAGGTTTATTTGGATTGAAATGATCAGAGACTACTTTTAAAAAGCTTATGTTTTTTGCTTCATAATACTCACGAATATTAGTATAAAAACTCATGGCTTCCATTTCGGCAATATCTTCATTGACAGGTCTGTCTAAAGGTACTTTTGAAGAGAAGCAAGAGACCGTTTTTATTCCTGAATCTGGTGTTTTTAGCAGATGTGATGCTTCTTCATCTTTTAGCTTTTTGATTTGTAAAATCTCACCTATCTCATACGAACTTTGTGCAGCACAGATACCAAGGTTTATAAAGATGTCTTTATGTGTATTTGGAAAGTTTAAAAGCATGTTCTGTATGGCTTCAACTGCATTGTCTTGTCCCATCCCTGAGATGAAAACAAGTATGTCTTCATTCGAAAAAATCTTATAAGGCCCAGATTTGCCTTTTTGAAGTTTGTATCTGTCTATAAGGGCTCTTGCTTCAATCTCGAAGGCACATAAGATATAAGTCATTTTAGCTGTGAACTGTTCTTAATGCCGTAGCGTTGCAATAAACGGGCATTGGCCTGTTCTGCCTTTTGCTTGTTTAAGATGATCCTTGTTCCCCCTTGCAGGGTGATCTTTGCATCGCTTTGTTTAGTTTTTTCCAAGGTGTTGACAAGGGTCTTAAAGGAGTCTATTTTGACGCCATTAACCTCAGTGACAAGGGTGTGGGCTATCTCATAACCTGCATTTTCTCTATCGGCCAAGACGCTTTGAACAAAGACCATTTCGGTATGCTCATCATCAGGAAAGTTTCCATTTTTAACAATATCGATAAAACGAATAGGCGCTTTTTGTATCCAACTGCGTCCCCATTCAAAAAGGTAGTTTTTAGTCAGAGGCATAAAGACTACACCTCCAAAGATATAATACTTGGGAAGTTTGTCATGTTCAAAAGGGATGAGCGTGACCATGGGCTTTGCAGGTATTTTTATACTAAGCTCTTTTCCCTCTCTTAAGATAGTGACCTCAAACTCTTCATTGATGTGATGCGAACGTATCAGGTAGTTTGCTGCAACACGGCCATTTCCATTCATTAAGATAGTTGCATCATCAGATACATTAACCCCGTTTATTTTAAGTATGACATCATCTTTTTTCAAGTAGCCATCACAAGAACTTTTAGGGACAACATTAGTGATGAGTACACCATTTCTGCCGTTCATCTTATAGTGCTCTTTGAGACTTTTGTTTTCCATTCCTTGTATATAGAGCCCATCATCAGGAAAACCGTCATAACTTCCATCTTTGATATCATCAAGAAAGTGCTTGATGATAGGGGTTGGAACAAGATATCCGATGTTGTCAGCGGTACTTAATGATTGCATAGCAATGCCTACAATATCACCTTCTTGATCAAAAACCGGTCCACCGCTGTTCCCGGGGTTAATAGCCGCATCAATCTGTAAAGAGAGAAGATCAAAGTCACTATGCACGTAGACGGTATGTTCTATTCGAGAGATAATTCCCTGTGTAATGGAAATCTCGTTACCGCCTTGAGGATAGCCATAAACCGCGACACCATCTTGTCTGTGAGGAAGCTCTCCTAAGGAGATGGGTTTTGTGTCTTCAAAAAAACTCTCATCTTCGACCTCTAAAAGAGCAAGGTCAGCGTCATGTGAGATCCATTTAGTGTGAGCAATAAACTTTTTAGGATTAGAGCTTTTTTTAATCTCCACATAGACCCCGTTAGAAACGACATGTGCCGCAGTAAGTATGAGTTTATCAGAGATAATAACACCTGAACCTGTGGAGGATTTTTGAGCACGCATCTGCCAGGGTTGGTAATAGTTTGGCTTAACAGAAACGGTAAAAATTTTTACCACCGAAGAGCTTAGCTTCTTGATCTTTTGTGTATCATGAAAGGGCTCAGCAAGTAAAATAAAGGGAAATAATAAAAATAAAAATCGCATAGTTTTCCTTCAAGAGGAGTTGAATTTATTCAGAAGATTCAATTGTATCTAAATAATTTTTTTAAGTTGGTATTTTATGAGATTAGGTACCATTAATTAAGAAAATGGACTTCTTCCTCAAGAGGCCATATATTTTTTAGGGGTGTTTTTATTGATGAAACCGATTTTAGAGCTTGAAAGTAATATAAGCTTACTTGAAAATGCCAAAGATAAGATATTGGAAAATTGGGTGAAATTTGATGGGGTTATAGATGTCTTGAAGAAGCATGAGATACCAAGTTCATATTTTATAGAGAACTTTGCCTCATCAATTTTTAATTATTATATAGGTGTTGTTAAAAAAGAGACAAAAATAGGGGACTGTCCAGTGATGGCTTCTTTTTTAGACTATCTAAACGACCATGATGTTTCATCTTCAGAACTTTTTCTTATCTGTACGCATTTTCGCAGGTCAATGCTTGATTCTTTGTTTGATTTAGATTGTATGAATCGTCAACTCTTTGATGAGGTCTCGTATGTATTTGATCTTAATTTTGCAGGTGTTATTGATCAATACAGCGGGCGTATCTATAGTGCTCAACGTGAGACAAAGGTGCATAAACGTCGTTTCCAGGAGTACAACTTAGCCATAGATCACAGTGCGATGGTATGTAAGACAGACCCTCAAGGTGTTATTATCTACGCTAACCCTCGTTTCTCACAAATCAGCGGTTTTTCAAATGAAGACCTTATAGGAAAGGAAGCAAGTTCATTGCATACAGAAGACAAACACTCCAGTGTTGTTGACGAGGTGTGGGAACAGTTAAAACGAAAAGAGATCTTTCATGGAATTTTAAAAAACATTAACAAGCAAGGACAAGAATATTATACAGAGACGACGATTGTCCCTATGCTTGATCATGATGGAGAGGTAGAAGAGTATTTAGCTATTCGTTATGATGTAAGTGAACTGATTAAAACACGCGATGCGGCTTTAGACGCAGAGAAAGTAAAGGATCAGTTTCTAGCTAATATGTCACATGAGATACGTACTCCCTTAAATGCTATCTTGGGTTTTGTTGACGTGCTGAGAAACCGTATAAAAGATGTTGAAAACAGTCATTATCTTGATGTTATTCACAGTAGTGGAGAGAACCTTTTAGCCATAATCGGGGATATCTTGGATTTTGCAAAGATACGAGAGGGAAAGCTCTTTATAGACTCCCACCAATTTAACCCTATTAAAGAGCTAGCAGATACCTTAGAACTTTTTAGCTCCAAGATATTTGAGAAAAAGATTAAATACCTGACCTACATAGACCCTTCTTTGCCACTGAGCATCAAAGCGGACTCTACTCGTATCAAACAGATATTGACAAACTTTTTGAGCAATGCTCTGAAGTTCACCCCTGAGAATGGAGTCATAAGCGTCACGATTAAGTTTAAGAAAAATAACCTTGTCCTTAGTGTAAAAGACAGTGGATGCGGAATAGACAAAGAGTCTATAGGACGTATTTTTACGGCCTTTGAGCAAGCAGAAGGCTCGACAACACGAAAATATGGAGGCACAGGATTGGGGCTTTCTATCTGTCAGCGTCTGTGCGAGATGATGGGCGGGGATATTGAAGTAGAAAGTAAAGTCGGCAAGGGAACCCTCTTTCGTTTGATAGTTCCTGCGGTAGCTTCAAAAGAGGTGTATAAGTATACCCCGTACAAGGTCTGTTTGGAGAATGTTGAATCCTTGAATATAAAGTTGCTTAGACGCTATCTTGAGAAGATGAAGATGCAAATACAAGCAGAACCCAGTAGTGATTGTGTTAATTTTTATTCTAAGGACACACAGGCTAAGAAGGTGTCTCCTTATGTAGTTCTTTCAAGTTTTCCTTCTGAAGATGAGACCTGCTTAGTCCCTGCTTTGAGCCCCTTGAAAATCATGCAGATGATAGAAGGGGAAGATAGTAGTAAGGATAATAAAAGCAAAGGAAAGGTTCAGTATCAAGGGCATGTTCTTGTAGCGGAAGACAACAGGGCAAATCAGATGCTTATGAAACTGCTTCTTGAAGAGTATGGTTTGAGTTATACCATAACTTCAGATGGCGAAGAAGCGTATTATGCTTATAAAAAAGAGAAGTTTTCCCTTATACTGATGGATGAGCAGATGCCCGTAATGAGTGGTCTTGAAGCAGCCGAAAAGATCATGCAGTATGAGAATGACAATAAACTTCGACATACACCTATTGTCTCAGTAACGGCAAATGCGTTAAAAGGTGACAAAGAACGTTTTTTAGAAGCAGGTATGGATGGTTATATATCCAAACCCATAGAAAATGCTAAACTAGAAGAAGTGTTAAACAAGTTCATACCCCATCAAGGAGAAAATGTGAGTCAGAATCTAGAATTACCATCATATGCAAACCTATCAGCAGAAGAGATGGCCGAAAAAATAGGCTTAAATGCCAAACACATTCCTGTCTTAATTCAGAGTTTTACGGAAGAGAGTGTTGGCATCTTAGAACAACTGGAAGAAGCAATTTCCTCTAATAATTATGCAGAAATCTCAAGTACAGCACACTCAATCAAGGGTTCGTCAGGAAATCTGAAATTTACAGAGATGTATGAACTTGCCAAAGAAGTAGAACTTTCAGCAAAAGACTCTAAGGCTGATTATCCCTATGCCGAGGCTTGTGCTAGTATCAAGCAGGCTATCCAGACTATCTCACTCTAACTGCTTTTTAAGCTCAGCGGCGATATAATGTCGCACTCTTTAAGCAGTGAGTGTATTTTTGTACCTTCACTGCTTTCCTTTAGACCTGTGCAATAGGCTTGTCTGGTAATGTGTCAGGACGGGAACGTAGCAGCACGCTGGATCTGCTTATGTGCCGCAGCCATCTGGAGGGGAGTCTTTCCCATTTATAACTCTTTTACTAAAGAAACTTTTTACTTCGTAAAACCACTATCGTTAGTTTTCACTTTACTCAGCGTTATCAATCAACTCATGTACCGACGTACACTTTATTAATCTCTGTCTTGATTAAAATAAAAATAGCTATAAATAACCATTTTTATGTGGATGTTGGAATGTCGCTTCGCTTATTCTTAATGTTCTTTCTTTTTATTAACTTGTTATATTTACGAACTACTTCTTTGTGCGTAAGGTATAAGTTTGAAAATTGTGGAAAAGCAGAAATTGCTACTACTTTTCCAGCATAATTTGCTAAATAGTCATGAAATATATTGTAACCAAAGACTGTTTGAAATAATTGTGCCATTATTAGGTGAACAACGAGTTTGATTTGGCTCCATAAGCTTATACTCTTAACTTCTTCTTTTCATCTTTTCAAAATATATTGACTCATTTGGTGGAGGGTGTTTTTCTAATATGCCAGTCATGTTTTGTAATGAAGACTCCATATATGTGAAAGTCCTCTTGTAAAGACCTAATGCCCGAATATAATCAACTATGTTATCAGATTTTGTCATTAATGAATTGAAGTTGATTAGATTTCTTCTCATTATATTTTCTGCATCTTTCGTTTTACCTTCTTCATCTAAATATTTCATGTAGACTAATGAGGCGCTTATAAACATTCTTAACCTAGGTTTACCTACATTTTCTTTTATTAGTTTTTTTAAACTTGATTCAGAAAAAATATCTTTATTGTCCATATAGTTTGGTAAAAGGCTTTCAAAATCTTCTTTAATCATTCTTTGTGTACTGTTGTTTTCAAAAGAATTGATTGTTAGGTTATCTAAGTCTTTAAAAATATGTTGATAATTTACTTTAGAATAAGTCGTGTTAATATCTCTGAATAATTCTTCAGCAGGAGAAGCCGAAAGCGTTATGGACATTAGCATAAGGATGATCAGTTCTTTCAACATGTGTTTATTCTTTCCTTAGGGTATAAAAGTTAAATAGCTGAGTATTATATGTTTACTAGACTTAATTTCCCGATACTTAGTTATTGAGTTGGGGTGTTTATAAATAAATAACTTATTGTTTGTTATTAATAAGGCTTTTAATAGTAACGTGTAAGATCTAAATATGAATGTTAAAGGAAGGGGATATCACATTAATGTTACTTATATTCTCATCCATTCCACAAATACTCCACAAGCTTAGTGTTACAATATTATTATCACTGAACAACATCAGATGTTATTATCTTTTGTTATAATAAGTGCAAGTTATTAATTAGTAATTCTTATATGTAATCTTAGTTACAGACATAAGATTATATATGGGTTACTATTAGGATAACAAACAAAAAAAAGGATTCACAATGGCAAACAAAGCAAAATTAGCAACACTCATTCTAGGTGCAGCACTAATGACAGGTGTTGGAGCAACAGCAGCATTCGCTGAAGGTAAATGTGGCGCAGGTAAATGCGGCGGTAAAAAAACTTCTGAAGCAAAATGCGGTGGTGAGAAAAAAGCCGGTGCAAAATGCGGTGGTGAGAAAAAAGCCGGTGCAAAATGTGGCGGTGAGAAAAAAGATAAAGCTGGAAAATGCGGTGCAGGTAAATGCGGCGGTAAAAAGTAAGCTGTAGACATGAGCACCTTACATAACATTAGCGGATGTGGGATTGGCTTACGAAGCGAACATATCTTAGATGTTATTCCTTCGGGGTTTACTCCCGACTGGTTAGAGATCACTCCTGAAAACTGGATGCACCTTCCTTATCATTATAAAGAGGCCTTTGAAGAAGTTGTTTCAAAATTTCCAATTATGACACATGGGTTATCCTTGTCGATAGGTTCACCTGAAGCCTTAAATATGGGATTTTTGAAAGAACTTAAAACCTTTCTAGATAAATACAAGATAGAACATTACTCAGAGCACCTCTCTTTCTCTTCTTTCGAAGGGGGACAGACTTATGAACTTCTTCCTCTTCCTTTGACACGCAAGATGATTGAACATATTAGTGACAGGGTTAAAAAGGTCGAGGACTTTTTAGGAAGAGAACTTATCTTAGAAAATGCCACTTATTATACGGTGCCTTATGCTGAAATGGCAGAGTTAGACTTTATCAATGAGGTCATGCATAAGTCTGGCGCAAAGATGCTTTTGGATGTTAATAATGTTTTTGTAAATGCCAGAAATCACAACTTTGATGCAAAGGCGTATATCAAGGCATTGGAGCATGATAAAGTGGCCTATATGCATGTTGCCGGTCATACTTATTATGAAGAAGATGACATCATTATCGATACGCATGGAGCAGATGTTTGTAATTCGGTTTGGGATCTTTTAGACTTTACCCTTGATCATGTAAGTGCACCGGTGATGATTGAGCGTGATAATGATGTTCCCTCTTTAGATGATATGCGAGAAGAGTATAAGGTCTTAGAAAAGATAGTCTCATCGCATGCAGCTCAGGAGAAGTCTTATGCTTGAAAGAGATGTGCAAGAACGTCTTGTTGACTTTATAAGTGCTAAGGTAGCAATTCCCGATGAACCTCGCAATCCCATTCGGATTTATAAGGAGTTAGTGCATTACCGTTTTGATGAGGTGATTCGAAATGCTATGCCTGACTTTTCAGAAGTCTTAGGGGAAGAGCGTTTAGATGCTCTTATCTTTGATTTTATACAGACAAAGCCAGAAACACCATTTGTTTGGCAGGTTCCTGCGCTTTTTATGAAATATCTTTTAGAAGCTAAAAGAGTAGATGATATTTCTTATGCAGCTGATCTGATGTGGTTTGAGAGTGTAGAAGTGGAACTACTTATGGGGCAGTATGAAAAACCCGGAGATGGGGTGTTTGACTGGAATGAAGATTTTAGACTCTCTAAAAGCATGCGAATGAGAGTTCTACATCATGCGGTAAACCAAGAGAGTTTTGAATACGTAGAAGAACACCCTTTGGTGATGTATTACCATTTTGAAGAGTATGCTGTATTTTTTCAAGAGATCACCCCTTTTATGTATAGATTTTTAATGTACTTAGAAGATATGTCGCCAAAAAAGGCCTTGTTAGCTATATGTACGGACTTTGGGATTAAAGAAGAAGACGAGGTGCAAGAGTTACTGCAAGGTGCTCTCGAAGAGTTTGTTTTACTAAATATTATTGTAAAGGATAAAACATGTGTATAAAAGATTTATACGAGAAGGGTACAAACCTTCTTCAAAAGACAGAAGATATACCCTTGCTTTTCTTACGTGTTATCTTAGCTTATACCTTTTACGGTCCGGCTATGACAAAACTAGGAGATATAGAATCAACAGCGGGATATTTTGAATATTTAGGAATTCCACTGCCTACATTAAATGCATATATGGCAGCAGGAACAGAACTTATAGGAGCCATCTTGCTTGCCTTGGGTTTGTTAACGCGTTTTATCTCTATTCCACTTTTATTTGTGATGATTGTGGCTATCGCAACGGTGCATGGGGCGAATGGTTTTAATGTGATAATGCCTGGTGATGCCTTTGCTTGGGAAAACCCATTTATCAATGGTGAGGAAGTTTCTCATACGGTAGTTGTCTTACAAAACGGATATGAGATGGTTATGTACTATATGGCAATGTTGATGGTACTTGTCAGTAAGGGAGCCGGACGATTTAGTCTTGACTTCTTGATATTTAAAAAATAATATCTTAAGCACTCTGCCCCTCGGCAGAGAACGAGATAAGAAACTTCGTTTTTCCATTTTTACTGCTTACTGAAATGTTTCCGTTTAATTGCTGTGTCACAATTGTTTTTGACAGATACAGTCCTAAACCCTTCCCATTTTTTTCCATTTTTGTTGAGAAATAGGGTTCAAAAATATGTCCAATCGCATCAGCAGGAATCCCACCTGCATTATCTTCGACCAAAATATTAATCTTTTCACCCTGTATAAAAGACCTAATGGATATTTTTGGGTCTTGGACCTTACTTCGTTGGTGGGCTTCTTTAGCATTGATAATAAGGTTGGTTAAAACCTGAACAAGAAGGTTTTGAAGGTAGAAAATTGCTTCTAATTCACAAAGGTCAAGATCAAGTGAGATTTTTTCATGCTCAACACCTTCTTGAATAAGCGCAAGGGTCTCTAAGATAGCCTCGTTAGGATTGGCAAGTTTAGGTGTGGCATCAGACTTGAAAAATTCCCTAAAGGTTGTGATCATAGCTGAAAGATCATTTGTATGCTTAACAATGCCTTCTAAAGAGGTGTTTAGTTCATCATCATCAAGTATGCCTAACTCTTTTTGTGTTTGAATAGTACTGATGATGGCATGAATGATACTTAAGGGCTGACGCCATTGATGTGCGAGCATCCCAATGATCTCTTCCATGGCATCAAAGCGTGAATGTTGCAAAATAAGAGCATCTTTTTCTTGAGACTGCAAGATAGTGTTTAAACGCGCGATAAGTTCGACTTGATTGATGGGTTTTCTAATAAAGTCAACGGCGCCTAAGGCAAAACTTTTTTTTAGGGTATCATCATCATCTGTTGCGGTGACCATAATGATGGGAATATGGGCAAGTCTTTTATTGGACTTTATTGCTTCAGTAGCTTCTAGACCGTCTATCTCTGGCATCATAATATCCATTAAGATAGCGTCTATTTTTTCCTTTTCTAAGACCTCGTAAGCATCTATAGCGCAGTTCGCACTGAAAGTGTTTTTAAATCCTTCTTCATGTAAGATGGCTTCAACAAGTAAGATATTGGTGGCATTGTCATCAATGATTAAGATGCTTTTTTCATAGATTGAAAGATGCGAAGCCATAAAGTTTCCCCATAAAGATAATAAAGATGATTTATAATATCAATTGAGATATTAAAGAACAGTAAAAAGTTTTATTTAGTTAATCACTTTGGGAAAAACTAAAAAAGTTTAGCTTAGCGGTGTTTATACATAGTACATTCACCAGCGTTGCTTGGCGGGTTGTCTCTAAGGTAAGTCAGATCTTCTTTAGTCTGTTGTAAAACGCGTTTTTGTTGAAGCAGGGGAAGCATTTTTTCATTTTTAGTTGTCATGTCCATATCAAGGTCCATAACATAGCTTTCTACTTCTTTATCTAGTGCGTCAAGCGCCATCTGTATATATTCTAGTGATTTCATAAATAATTTTCCTAAAAGAGTGTAGGTTCTAAGGCTTTGAGCTTAAAGCTTCTGCGGTGAATAGGAGAATAACCATGTTGTTTGATAGCTTCAACATGTGCCTTTGTCCCATAACCCTTGTGCCCTTCAAAACCATACTCTGTATATGTTTTAGCGAATTCTACCATTTCTCTGTCGCGAGTAACTTTAGCTAAGATAGATGCCGCAGAAACTTCAGGAATCTTTGCGTCTGCCTTTACCATGGTTCGAAGTCCGCTTACGCCAAAGGTGGAGTTTCCGTCAAACAAGAAGTCCTCACTTGCTAAACTGTTTAAAATACTTCTTAAACCTTCAGACAAACATTTTGAGATGCCAAGTGTATCAATATCTTGAGCTGAAAAAGAGACGATATGGTAGCTAGAGTTTTCTAGAATAATAGGAAACAAGGCTTCACGCTTTTTTTCACTAAGAACCTTTGAGTCCATAAGCCCCTGTATATCTTTATGAAGAATAACACCAGCCATAACTAAAGAACCGGCTATAGGGCCTCTTCCAGCTTCATCGATTCCACATAAACCCATTATAGTGTTTCCATTTCAAGTGTTTCGGAGTGTTCAAGGTTATAGATTTGCTGATATCCGATAAAAAACCCAAGAGTAGCTTGTACTTCTTGTTGGTGTTCAGGTTCGAGATCACTTTGAGCTAACCAAGAACGTATCTCTTGAAATGACCAATCGAGTTTTATGTCTTGAAAATTTTTACTCCAAGTGTCCTTAGCCCCTTGTGTCTCTTCTTTATTAATAGACATTTGGATGATATTAAGCATCTCGAAAACCATCACCTTCTCTTTGTCATTCCCGAAATTATTCAGAAAGTTGTCTTTTTGTGTGGTATTGACATCATTTGTTGTGACAAGAGAAATCTCATAATAGTTTAAAAAGTATCCTGGTTCATCGGGAAACAGGTCATATGCCTTTTTCAAAGAGTCATGTGCCTTCATAAACTTTTTGTGCTTCCAGTAAGAAAGTCCCAGTTGTGTTAAGACATAAGGGTTGTTTGGGTCAAAGACCAAAGACTTCTCATAGTTTAGCAAAGCTTTTTCTTCTAAACCTTGATCTTTTTCAATGTTCGCAAGAAGAGTATATGAGTTTGCATCAGGGCTTAAACGGTTGTATGACTGATAATATATATAAGCTTGAGAGATATTGTCCTCTTCTTTGTAAAGGTTTGCAATATTTTCATGTGCCAAGGCAACTTTAGGGTGTTTTAAAATGGTCTGTTTTGCAAGGGCTAAGGCTTTTGTATGCTCTTTGTTGATGGCATGGATTTTAGACAAAAAAACCTGAGCAAGTGCATTTTCAGGTTCTAAGTATAAAGCCTTTTGGGCCTCTTCGATGGCATTGTCATATTTTTTTTCATTAAACATCTTTTTTGAACCTAAAAGCCATTGTTTTGCAGTGTAGTCTGAAAATTCTGTATCAATATACTTTGATGGAATCTCTTTTGTACTTTCTAGTTTCCAAAAACCAAAAAGAGCACAATAGTCTTTTATTTTGGTATGTTGGCTTGTATTACTTGGAAAAGCAACTTTTAGATTTGCAGAACATATTCCTTGTGGTTTCTGGTGGCTGACTTTGATAGCTGTGGCTGCTAATGAAACTGTTGAGGGAATGACAAGTTTATGGTAGGCTAAAAGACCTAACAACAGGAATACAGACAAAAAAGCTAAACGTTTTTGAGTTTTAAACCCTGTTCTTAACCTTGGAATATATGTACTTTTTGGAAGCGAGATTTTCACCTTGCCTTTAAGCTCAGCTTTTAAAATATCCATTACTTTTTCAAGAGGTTCATTTAAAGAAGAGAGTTGAACCAAATAAGGGGTATTCTGTTTATGCGTTTGAATATTTAACCATACGAAAAGCTCTTTTGAAGGGCTGTACCTATGAATAACCGAGATTTTTTTTATCTCTTCAAAACTGTGTCTTTGCATCTGTTCATCTAAGGGATCATGTCGAAAAAGAATATCATTAGAGCTTATGATAAGGTGAGGTCTGTTGTCAAGATTGAAAATATGCATTATTGTTTCGCTTTTTTAAGATGTATTTCGGGACCGTTGGCCAGGTAAGCGTCATCGGTTGCTTGAAGTTTATTGTATGACATCATATCATGTAGGCCATCTATATAGGCTTTCCCTCTTTCTGAGTATTTATCCAGTGTTTCAGCCAGTTTCCAGCCTGTGACTTTTTCATTTTTAGTACGAAGCTCTTGCCTAAGTGTTCGTAGTTTTTCATAGGCATGGCTGGTGTTGAGGTTTAACATATAACCTTTTACAGAGTCTAGGGCTGTGTCAAATCTAGCCAGACCATAGTCTCCTAACTCTTTTCTTTGCTGCGTGGGTCTCATACCTTCACCTGAAAAATCCCACTGTCCAAAAAGAGCATTACCCTCAGCGGCAAAACGTGAGGTTCCCCAACCACTTTCTTCGGCTCCCTGGGCTAAGGCTAAAGAAGGCGGAATGATGTCAACACGTTTCTTGAGCTCATCAAACCTAGCTTGTGAAAGTTCTTGTTCATCTTTTTTAATGACTCTGTACTTCAGGGCTAAGTCTCTTGTCCATGAAGAGTCTTTAGATTCTGTACTCAGACGTAAACGTTCTTTCTCTATCTCTTCATTTGACATCAGCACAAGGGGCCCTAAAAGTCTAAAAAAAATATTTTTCTTCTCTTTAACAGGGATCTTGTCTGATGTTTGCTTCCAGTCTTGAGAAATCTTGGCAAAGTAGATACGAGGTACTTCCCTTTGACCGGCCTTCCAACTTTCAGAAGTATAATTCAAATCAGCGAAAAGATCATTTAACTCATTAATGGAGTGTATCTCTATCGTCTTAGTTTGTACAGGGAGGTTGTTTTCGTCTTGTTCTTTAGGACTTGAGCAGGCAGATAAGCCTAAAAGAGATAGCAATAGTAACAAGTATGGCATAGAATGTCTTTTTGTATGAAATTTAGTATGTCTTGAGTTCTTGTATATTAGTGTTTTTACAATTACATCTCTCTTAGAAGTGAGGTGTTTTAAAGGTGTTGATGTCTGAAAGGATAGAACCTGTTTCGAAAAACAAGATATAGATATGCTTGGGTCGTTTGAGGCTTTATCCATCATAAATTGTCTTATGCATATGTCTTGTGGTTTTTATGCTTCTGGGATGGTTTGGTTGAATTTTTTAGCTTTGTCTACTTGAATAGGGATGAAGATGCCTCACTTATAAGCAAAAATTTCATATAATGCGAAAAAAATAGACTTCAAGGAGTCTACACATGATGCAAAAGTGTAAGCAATTACTTTTAGATAAGAATATTAATCCGGTATCTAGCATTGACTATGATATCAATGGAGAGATTCACACCTTAACCTTGGAATGGATTATACAAGCCTATTTGAAGACAGAGAAAAAAGACTTCTTTATAGAGCTTTTTGAAAAAGTCATGCAAGGTAGTCAAGATGATATTGAAACTTTTTTTCAACAGATGGGTCAACTTATCTTGATGAGCTCGCTTTCGCAAAATGAAATAGAGGGATAGATGCATAAATATAATAGAAACTTTCTAGGATTGATGATCTTAATCCTTAGTATAGGGCTGTTTACAGGGTGCTCGAAGGTGAGTGATGAAGAGATCTTAGCCGGACGTAAAGCTGTTGCTGAAGGGGCTATGATCATAGATGTTCGTACAGAAAAAGAGTTTAATGAGGGGCATATCAAAGGCGCAGTAAATATTCCTATCTCTTACGTGGATAGAATGTTTAATAGTCTTCCAAGAGATAAAAAGATGGTTGTGTATTGTCGTACCGGTGCACGAAGTGAAATCGCGGCAAGGCTTTTAAGAGAGCAGGGCTGGACAGTTTATGATGTGCAGACACAGGGCGATTGGGAGAGAGAGATTAAACCAAAACCTGTAGAAAAAGCTCAATAGCTTTTTCTATATTAATAAAGCTTAATTTCTATGGAACGAGTGCATAAAATGGTAGATAGTCTCCCCTAGACTGATACCGTGTTTGACTTCAAGCCCGTGAAGTTCCGTAGAGAGTTTTTCAAGGTTTTCAACCTTTAGAGAGAGCGAGTCATTGGCTTTTTTAGAAGAGATAGTCTGAAGCAGACGCTTTGTCTCATCTTCAAATCTTGCCCCAATAGAAGTTTTAATCTCATTTAATGAGCTAGAAACTTTTTTAAGTTCACGCATACTAAAATTTATATAAGCTTTCATGAGGCTCTCCTTTAAGTGTATAGACTATCTTAACATAGCAATAGTTTGAAACAAAAACGAAAATTTAGTTATATTGTCTTTTAAAGGATTGAAATGACTTTTCAAGAAAAATGTTATGAACTTTTAAAACAGATACCCAAGGGTAAGGTCACAAGTTATAAAGAGATAGCTCATGCCTTAGGAACAAAAGCTTACAGGGCAGTAGGTACAGCGATGAACAAAAACCCCAATCCAGTGGAAGTTCCTTGTCATAGAGTAGTAAAGGCAGATGGAAGTTTGGGTGGTTACGCTTATGGGGATATAAAAAAAACAGCCTTGTTAAAAGAAGAGGGCGTTGAGGTAAAAGATGGAAAAATAGTCGATTTTGAGACTATTCTTCATCGCTTCTAGTTAAAGTCATTTCATATAACCATTGCTGCAGTGGTAAAAGTTCTTCATATATCTCATAGCATCTATGAATCAGTTTCTTAGAAAAGTAGGTCTCATCAGGTTTGAATTTTTTATTTACAACCATGCCGTTGAGCAAGGCAAGCTCTGGATAAGGATAAGTTTTAGAAAATCCTCTGGGAAGACGTTTGTAAGACGGCTCAATAATATCAAACCCCTTTTTTCTACATTCTTGCAAGATAGAAAAAAGTTTGTCTGCATTGTCAAGATCCAAAATGTAGTCTCGGTAGGTAGAGAGTAAGACTGTATCAAAGCGGCGAATTCCTGCACCGACTACATACTCTTCAGGCGTTGCACGTGTATAAAAGTTTGCCGATTGTGTACGTTTGGCATTTCCCTGCCAAAAGATAACACCGGTATGGGTCTTCATGGGGGTCTTGTCTTTTGCAAAACGTGTATCACGGTAAATACGGTACATAGAACCATTAATCTTTGGTATGGCATTAATAGTGGGAACGAGGGCTTGGATATGTTCTCCCATATCAACAACAAAACGACGGTTCGCTTCTAAAATATGTTCTTCATAGAGGTGTTTTCTATCTTCAAACCACTCTTTTGTATTGTTAGATCTCAGCTCTTTTAAAAAGCTGAGACTTTTTTTGGAATAACCTGTAAACATTTATCTTTTTGTCCCGTATGAGTTATATTACAGTACATCCTTCTTATTTTCATGTAATGAACAATTGCTAGGGCAAGGAAGCAAAATAGAAGTAGTACGGTAATCATTTTAATGACTTAAGTATACACTAGCTGTATCTAATATAGAATTAATTCATACTATGTTATAAAAGAACATTAACTAACGAGGACTTAATATGAAACTATTGGTATCTTTATTCTATTTAGGTGCTTTAAGCTCATCCATCATTTGTGCCAATGCATCAGCTTTGATTGAAGCAGCAAAAGCAAATGATATGGGTGGCATTAAAACAGCGCTTGCAAGTGGTGAAAGTGTTGATGTAGCTGGAGCTGGTGGTGCGCGTGCTTTAATGTGGGCAGCAAAGAACAACCAACCTGATATCGTTGACTTTTTATTAGCCAAGGGTGCAGATGTAAATGCTAAGGACGAGGCTGGCTACAGCGCCTTGATTTATGCAAGTAATGAGGGAAATGTAAAAGTTGCCGTCTCTTTGATCAAGAATAAGGCAGAGGTTGACATTAAGACTAAAAATGAGAATACGCCTCTTATTATCGCGGTTCAACATGGACAGCTTAATATTGTAAGACTCCTTATTGATAAGGGTGCTACCGTTGATATGCGTGATGGCGGGGGGTATACACCATTGATGTATGCTGCTCAAGAAGACAATGAACAAGAGGTGAAGATCTGTGCGTTTCTAATTCAGAAAGGTGCTGATGTTAATGCAAAAGATGATGAAGGTTATACTGTTTTAATGGCGGCATCTGAAATGGGCCACGCAAAGATCGTTGAGTTACTTTTAAAAAGTGGCGCAGATAAGACTTTAAAAGATGAAGAGGGCAATACAGCAGCAGATTATGCTAATGCAGAAGAGCATAAAAAGGTAGAAGCACTTCTTAGATAAGTATTTTTAGGAGACAAAAAACTACAGTATCTGCGGCTTCGCCTGAAATTTTTTACGTTTAGTAAAACTGCCACGGCTACTTTTCTAAAGTCCGTTTCACTTCTCCATATCCTTACTCATGTAGGCGAGTACAAGTGCAACAAGTACCAAGCCTCCAAACATAACACCCCAAACACTTAAATCTATTCCGCCCGTTTGTGAGATAGCTGCTTTAGGATCCACTCTTAGCTCTTAATGTACGAACAGCAGTAGTCAGTAATCGTTTTAATTTTGACTTGAAACTTAGAGTTGGCGGGAACATTAAATTTTTCTCCACCTTTAATAGATATAAACTCAGATGCACCTGGTAGTTTGACGTCAAGTTCACCTGAAGTGATCTCCATAATCTCAGCATCAGCTGCTCCAAACTCATACTCACCAGGCATCATAATCCCCAGTGTTTTTGTTGTGCCATCTTTAAAGGTCAAAGTACGGCTTGTGACCTTCCCATCAAAATAAAAGTTTGCTGCTTTTGCAGCGGTAACGTTTTTAAATTCTGTCATAATGTATCCTAGGTTTGACTTCTTCACTGAAGTCTATTTTTTTATAATTTTATCTAAAAAAGGTTAAAGCGTGAAATCACTTGTTTTAGTAGCCTTCTTAGCATTGTCAGTATTTGCAAAAGAATCTTTTGAGTTTGAAGAACTTTACGGAACCTGGAGTTTAGAATCCATACGAGGAAACTCTTACGTTGTCTTTGGTGAAGTTAAGACAAAAAGTAAAAAGGAAGGCTTAATATTACAGTTTTTACGAAATGGAAAGGTCTATATAAAAGGTACAGACACCTTCTACTTTTATAATATAGAGTATGGGAAGTTAGTTCTTAGTAAACATAAAAATCAGAAAAGCAATCAGTTTATTCCTGCAAACCATAATATAGATAGAATCTATAAAGACCATAGTTTTCAAGGCTGTCCTATTGTAAAGTACTCGCAAAAGGGGCTAACTGCTACTTATGATCATGGAGGATATCAGATGTGTCATATTGAAGTTGCCCCGCAACCTATTTACAGTGTTGATAATCCTCTAAGTACGCATTAGTTTGGTTTGACTATTTTTTTGAGTTCTTTTGGGAGGTGTGCAAAGGGAAGCTTCATTACTTTCTTTACTTTTTCAGCATCTTCACTTACTGAGACTTCTACTTCCATGGTATTTGGATTAAAAGATATAAGTTTAAAATGTCTCTCTTTTTCATTAAAGGTGATATTCTGATCAGATAAATTAATTACTTTTTTCTTGTTTTTAGCCATGTGAGATTATAACATCTTCTATATTTCACTTCCCCACCTTAAGGTGTCAAGCCCGTACTTTTCTCTGAGTTTTTTTGTTTTTTGTGTCAGTGTATATTGCTTTTTATCTTCTTCATAATCAACTAAGGAAAGGGTTCTGTGAGAATGCGTAGTAAAAGCAGAGGTGGAGATACTAATGCGGATTATGCGTAGGCTAGGGGAAGTTTCTGCCTTTACAAACAGCTCTTGACAGAGGTCCTTAAAAAACTTTTCACTAAAGAGTCTATTGTAAGAGACGTTGGCCTTCCCTTTAGCACCCATCTCATAAGAGATACCTACATGAAAAGTAGTAGGAATAACATCCATTCGCATAATGGCAAAACTTAGATGCCTGGAGAGTATGGTTAAACGTCGAAGGGCTTCTTTTCTATCTCGAATCCCATCAAAGGTACGTGATATACCTATAGATTTTCGTATATACTCTTTTTCAATAGGAGTGTTGTCTATACCGCAGACTCTTAGATACAGGTCCCAGGTAGACTTTGTTTGGTGCAAAAAAAGATCTTTTGCCTTTTGAATGTCACCTAGGGTTTGAAGCCCATATCCTTGGAGTTTCTTAGCCGTTTTTTTACCAATACCGGGAAAGTCATTTAAAGAGATATCATGGATAAATACATCAACTTCCTCTTTAAGAACTGTCTTACAGCCAAAGGGCTTGGCTCTGTTTGTTGCTAGTTTCGCTGTGTACTTAGAAGGAGCTGCTCCTATAGAGATAGGGAGTTTCAGTTTTTCATATACCTCTTGCTTCAAGTCCAAAATAAAAGAAGGTACGTCTTCATCTTCAATCCATCCGCTTATGTCCCCATAAAACTCATCTATGCTTCCTTGTTCAAGCAGGGGGATACGTAGGCGTAAAAACTCATGAAGTTCATGTGAAAGCCTCTGATAAAGTTTCATATTTGGCTTTTTTATGATGATATGGGGACATCTGTTTAAGGCTTCATTGATAGTGGTACCTGTTTTTATACCAAAGGCTCGTGCCTCGTATGAAGAGGTGGTCAAGATACCTCTTACTCTTCCATCGGGGTCTACAAACTTATCTAAGTCATTGTGCCCACTGGAGGGAGAGTCTTGAAAAAAACTCATGACAAAGGCACCATTGTTGGCTAAAGACATGGTCTGTCTTGTGTTTTTTTTTGAGAAGATATGCTGATCAGAGCGCCCTCCAACACCTACAGGCTTTCCGCTAAGACTAGGATCAAGGGTACGTTCAGCAGAGACAAAGAAGCAGTCAAGGTCAATATGGATTTTCATATCAAAGTATAAACAAGTTTTCTTATAAAAGAGAAAAAGATGACAGTCTGAAATGTCTCTAAAACCTTATGATATAAAGTACGTTAAAAATAGTACCGTAGAGTCAGGTAAGCAGTTGTCCCCGGTCCTCCAGGAATCTCTTCTAAATTTCGTCTAACTGGCTCGGGGTAGGTGTAGTCCTCATCAAAAATATTTTTCATACTAAGGCTTCCTTCAAAAGGGTGCTTGGCATAGGTGAGAACAAGGTTGGTTAGATTATAGTTGTCTATACTGCCTGTATCCCCATTTTGAAGAATATAGTCTTTTGAACTAACAAATTGATCCGAGAGGGTTCCACTCCATTGAGCATTTAAGTGATAGGTAAAGACGGCGTTAAAGGTGTAGTTGGTAACAAAAGGAGCATCACCATTAAAGCCATCTTGAAGATGTTCAATAGTCTTATCCTCTCCATCAGAGTAAGAGGCATTGAGCATCATCTCGAGATTTTGAGTCAGAATGGACTTCAACTCTGCTTCAATACCGTACATGTTTCGTCCAGGGGCATTAAAGTATTGAGTTGCTTGAGGGTCGTTTTCGCAAGGAAAATCGGGGATATTTATACAAGGACGGCGTGTAATCTCATCTCGTAGTTCAAGATAGTAAAGGCTCACCTGCAATTGATTTGTCCTGTTTAACGCGGAGTCCACAGCAAGTTCATAAGTCTTGACCTCTTCACGGTTAAGATCTATGTTTCCATAAGTAAAATGAGGCACGTAGACATACTGTTCAAGGAAAACAGGCACTCTAAAGGCTTCACTATATAGTGCTTTGATATAGGTGTTTTTAATGGGCTCATAGGTTAACCCGAGGCGTGGGACAATGCCGCTAAACCCGACGATATCGTTCTCCTCACCTCTTAAGCCCGCAATACCAACCCATTGTTCATTAAAACGATACTTGATTTGCCCATACCCTGCATAAGTCTTAGTGTGTGGAGAGTTCTGAAAACCACCAAACGGGTTTCGGCTTCCATCAATATCATATTTAAAGTCAAGAGAGGTAGACTCATCATATTCACCGGTTGCACCGATGATATAACTAAAGTTATCACTAACCTTTTTTTTGTACTGAAGTTCGGTAGAGTAGCGCTGGGTTGTATTAAATAGGGTGGTTTTTGTTGATAATGTTCTTCCTGCGACGGGAGTACCAGTTGTCCCCGAAGGAAAAGGGAATTCGCCTGCATCATACTCTTTATCAGCGTAGTCGTAACGTAACCAAACATTGAACTGGCCATCATCGATGATAAAGTTTTTGTTCAGATCAAGATAAAAAGATTCGTTCTCGTTTGTTCCGTTTAAATGGTTCCACGGGTTAAAACCAAAACGTCCATCTTCTTGTTTATAATAGGCCGCATTGACACTCCAGTCCTTACCGTATACATCTAAAAAAACATTAGCAAGGTCATTTTGATAGTCTAAGCTAACAGGGTTTCCAAACTCATCAAGTGTCCCACCGTAGTCGTAGCCATTGTCTTTTTGGACACTTCCGCTGAGTGTGAAATGTGTATCGTGAAGATTGAAGTTACTGTAATAATGGTCGTTACTTCCTGCTCGGGCAGTGACTTCATTACTATGTTCAACCCCTTGTTTTGTGATAATATTGACGACACCGCTGACAGCATTTGTCCCGTATAAAGATGAAGCCGGGCTACGGACGACCTCAATACGTTCTATGATCTCCATAGGGATAAACTCAATGTGGCCAGAACCGAAGAGGCGTTCATAGGAGGGATGCCCATTGATCATAAAGAGGGCCTTATTGTTAAAAAGACCGGGAATTACACCACGGAAAGTAACAACACTGTAACCCATATAGGTCTCGTTAATAACGATACCCGGAAGAAAACTTAAGGCTTCGTAGACGTTTTGAACGCCCCAGTCTTTAATTTGATGTGCTGTGATAACTGAGACGATAGCAGGGGTTTCTAACAGACTCTCTTTTTCTTGAGAGGCGGTTGTTACTTCAACATTGAGGAGTTCTTCTAAGGAAAGATCGAAAAGAGCTTCTAGTTCAGGGTCATGAATGGCATATAAAAGAGATGACATACATAATGATAACAGAAGCGATTTTTTCAAGATTTACTCCTAATAAAAAGTTTATAGTGTAAACGATAACTTAATAAGCTTAAAATAAAAATAAAAATTAACTATTAAGAATTATTTTCATGAATTATATGCTTTCAGACTTGTGCTTAAAGTGAAAAAAGCTAAAATACATTAAAGTATAAAAAGTTTAATGGGGTCAGTATGAAGTATCGATACATTGGAAGAACAGGTCTAAGAGTTTCTCCTATCTGCTTGGGAACGATGACCTTTGGAACACAGTGTGACAAAAAAGAGGCATTTAAGATCATGGATAAGGCTTATGAAGCCGGTGTAAACTTTTTTGACACAGCTGAGATTTATCCTGTTCCTCCCTCTGGTGAGCTTGGTGGTTTAACGGAAGAGATGGTAGGCGAGTGGCTTCAAGACAAACCACGAGACAAGATGATCATCGCTACAAAGGTCGCCGGTGCAGCTTCAGGCTGGTTTGTCCCTCCGACAAGGCATGGGATGACAGCCATAGACAGGTATCATATTACAAAAGGGATAGAAGGTAGTCTTAAGCGTTTAAAAACAGACTATATAGATCTGTATCAGATGCATTGGCCCGATACTGTTGTACCTATAGAAGAGTCAATGGAAGCCTTTGATAGATTAGTCCAAGAGGGAAAGGTCCGTTATTTAGGAACTTCTAATGATACGGCTTATGGAACTACAAAGGCGAATATGACTTCGCAGATGAAAGGCTATAAACGTTTTGAGTCCATTCAAAACAACTTTTCTCTTTTAAACAGACGTTTTTTGGATGAGATGAAGGTGATGTGTGAAAATGAAAATATTTCTTTGCTCCCATACTCTCCAATGGCAGGAGGTGTCTTATCCGGGAAGTATAATGCACCTTTTAATGAAGAAGGACGTTTTTCTGCTTATTTAAGCTCGGAAAATCCCAGGGTACGAGCACAGGCAACACGTTTTTTAAATGAAAAGACCTTGGCCTCAACACAAAAGTACATAGAAATAGCAAAAGAAGCAGGTATCTCTCCCGTGACATTGGCAACGGCTTGGTCTAAGCAGTTTTCTTTTGTGGCTTCGACTATCATTGGCGCTACTACAGCAAAACAATTAGATGAGTCTTTGATAGCTATGGAGTTAGAATTAAGTAAAGAGGTTTTAAAAGCTTGTGATGAAGTTCATTCAAACATTCTCTATCCTATGGGCTAGTCTTTTACTATTTAGTGCTTGTGCCCCTAAGTCTTATGTAAAAAATGAGAGCCGTCTTATTATTTTAAAGACACCAAAGATAAAGTATGCAGACCTTGGCTATATCCGTTCTAATGAAGATGAGGTAAGAGCTGATCTTTTTGTAGTCGGACAGCTGGTACAGAGCATAGAGATCTCTACCTTGGTGTGCGTGAATGAGGGCTGTTTAAGTAAGTCGACTTTTAAAACAGATTATCTCCACCCTTCATATCCTAATGAGTTGATAGTCAATGTACTTTTAGGACAGCCTATCTTTGAAAAAGCTTCACTGCAAAAAACGTCAAAAGGTTTTATACAAGAGTTAAAAAGCAATGAGTACAATATCGTTTATAAAGTCGAAGATGGAGATATCTCTTTTAGAGACACACAAAACGGACTAAAAATAAAAATTTTAAAAACAAAGGGTTAGATTTGTCAAATAAATATGTTGGTGCACACACTTCTGCATCAGGAGGTGTTTTTAATGCTCCTATCAATGCTAAAAATATCGGAGCGCAGGCATTCGCCCTGTTTACAAAAAACCAGAGACAGTGGGTGGCTAAAGATTTAGACACTGAAACGATAGATAAGTTTAAAAAAGAGTTAGAAGATGCTTGTATAGAACCTAAGCATGTTTTACCTCATGACTCGTATCTTATCAATCTAGGTCATCCGGAGTTGGAAAAACGTGAAAAATCATTAAATGCTTTTATAGATGAGTTAGAGCGTTGTGACCTTTTAGGTCTTGATAGATTGAACTTTCACCCGGGTTCATTTTTAAAGAAGATATCTGAAGAAGAGTGTTTAGACGCGATTGCTGAATCAATGAACTACGCGATTGACAAGACAAAAAATGTGAAGCTTGTAATGGAGAACACAGCAGGACAAGGTTCAAACCTAGGTTGGAAGTTTGAGCACCTTGCCCATATCATCGATAAGATAGAAGATAAGAGTCGCGTGGGGGTCTGTATTGACACATGCCATATGTTTACAGCCGGTTACGATATAAGAACGAGAGAGACTTATGATGTATCTATGGCACAATTTGGTAACATAGTGGGATTTGAATATTTAATGGGTATGCATTTGAATGACTCTAAACCAGATTTAGGCTCACATGTAGACCGTCATGAAAGTATCGGAAAAGGGAAGATCGGTATTGATGCCTTTAAGTTTATTATGAATGATGAACGTATGGATGATATACCACTGATACTTGAAACGATTGATGATAGCATTTGGAAACAAGAAATTGAACTACTATATTCACTAGAAGAAAACTAACGGTGGTGGTTTTGCGAAGCAAAATGAGTGAAACGTTCAGCTTGCTGACATTTCTTCAGAAAAAGTTTCAGGCGAAACCGTACTAAAATGATATAAACACAAACCAAGGGAGAAATGAATGAAGAAAATTGCACTATTGTCGCTTGCGGCATCAACAGTTATTATGGCAAACGGGTATAAGATACCAGAACAATCGGTTAATTCGGTAGCACTAGCAGGTGCAGATGTCGCTAATGTACATGGGGCAGATGCAGCATATTCTAATCCAGCGAATATGGCTTTTATGGATGATGGCCAATATATGGAAGGTACGTTAACCTACATTCATCTTACTTCTATTGATTATGATGGAAGCATTGCTTCCTTAACACCAGGAACAGGTGTCCCAAGACAGGTCGATGCAAGTGCAAGTTCTAAAAAAGAAAATTTTTTATTACCATCTTTACATTATGTAAGTGAGGCTTATGGAAATTTTCGTTTTGGAGCTTCTTTAACGGTTCCAGCTGGTCTTTCAAAGCGCTGGCATGAAGAGGGCCCTAGTAAACTAATAGCAGAAGAATTTACATTAAAAGTGATAGAACTCAATCCAGTAGTTTCGTATAAAGTAGCTGATAACCTTTCTATAGCAGCAGGCCTTCGTATGGTGTATAGTGAAGGTGTTGTGAAAAGTTCGGGAAACCTAGTTGCAGACCTTTCTCTTGCTGGGGGTAGTACAGGTGATGTTGTTTACGTAGAGCGAGATATGACAGGAGATAGTTTAGAATTCGGTTACAATCTAGCCGTAGCCTATAAGCCTGTTGAAGAGTTGTCTTTAGCTATGACTTATAGATCGGAAGTTGACTTAGCGGAAGAGGGGAATGCTCAATTAGACTCAACTGTTGTTGCGGGATTTGGGGCTATTCCCACTGGAACATCATTAGGAAGCTATAATGGACCGGCTTCTGTAACGATTCCTCTTCCAGCGGTTTTAGCTTTAGCGGGAGCATATACATTTAATGAACAAACAACTGTTGAAGTGGTCTACGAACGTACATTTTGGGACTCTTATGAATCTTTGGATTTTGGAGACTACTCACCAGCATTAAGTGGTGTTTTACAAGCTGCATACGATAATCCGAAACCAAGAAACTGGAGTGATACAAATACTTACAGACTAGGTGTAACACATAAGTTTAATAAAAAATGGACAGGGATGGCAGGTTATGCCTATGATGAGTCTCCAGCCCCTCAGTCAACGGTAAGCTTCGAACTTCCAGAATCAGATGCACATATCTTCTCTTTGGGTGCACGCTATTACTATAATGATGAATTAAGTATAGGTATTGCAGGTTTGTATGATAAAAAAGACTCTATTGATGTTTCTCAAACAACTAGCACATCAGCAACTCCATTAAATGGAACGTTCTCAAATGTATCGGCTTATCTAATTAGTTTAGGTGTTGGTTACAAGTTCTAAAACTCTTGCCCTTTAGGGCAGAGTCATTAAGCAAGTATTGATACAATCCTTTTTTAATGACTCACTATTTAATAAAAAAAGGCAACAAATGACCTACCCATATGAGAACTTCTATGAAATGATTTCTGCAAATGCAAAAAAACAAGCGAAGAAGACCGTAATATTTATTGATGATGATAAAATCTCTAATTTAGAGTTTCTTCAACGGGTAGATAGTTTTGCGAGGTTCTTATCTCATAGTGGTATGAAAGAAGATGATAAGATTGCTATTATTACTCCAAATTCTTTAGAGTTTTTGGTAGCTTTCTTTGCTATTTCTAAGATAGGTGGGGTGATCGTACCTATTAACAACATGTTAAAAGAGGATGAATATACCTATATTTTGAATGATGCCGAAGTAAAGATGTTGATCACATCTTCTAAATTCGTTAAGCAAACACAAAACCTCCAAGAAACGACTTGTGTGACAAAGACGGTATGGATAGATGAACTGCCTGAAGCTAAAGGTGAACATTTTCTTTTCTCAGAAGCAATGACTCTACCTCCTGTAAATGATGAGATTAAAGTTGATAAAAAGATAGACTCGTTAGCTATCCTTGTTTATACATCTGGAACAACAGGCCATCCAAAGGGAGCTATGCTCTCATTTAAGAACATCTTCTCAAATCTATACGGGGGTCAAGAGAGATTTAATTTAAATCAAAAAGATAGGTTTATTGTTTATCTTCCGATGTTCCACTCTTTTACTCTGTCTATATCTGTCTTACTTCCTATCTTTATAGGAGGGTCTATGATAATTATTCCTTCGGTTCTTCCTTTTTCAAATATTATCAAACAGACTCTTCTTAAAAGAGTGACGGTTTTCTTAGGTATTCCAGATGTATATAATGCCTTAGTCAGAGCCAAATTACCTTGGTACTTCTTGTGGTTTAACTCTGTACGCGCCTTTGTTTCAGGTGGAGCCGCCTTGAGTGAAGACACATTAACAAAGTTCAACGCTATCTTTAGTCGTGCAAAGATGCTTGAAGGATATGGACTTAGTGAATGCTCTCCTGCAGTGGCTATTAACCCGGTGACTAAGCAAAAGCCTCTTTCTATTGGACTTCCTTTATATGGGTATGAGGTGAAGATAGTTGATGAGGAGATGGTTGAAGTTCCTACAGGACAAGTAGGAGAGCTTATTGTTAAAGGTGATTGTGTCATGTTGGGATATTGGAAGCGACCAAGTGCGACAGATGAGACTATTATTAATGGTTGGGTGAGGACAGGTGATCTTGGTAAGGTAGATGAAGAGGGTTATATTTATATAGTAGACAGAAAGAAAGACCTTATAATTTCGAAGGGTATTAATATTTATCCGCGTGAGATTGAAGAAGTTCTATATCATCATCCCTCTGTAAAGGCCGCTGCTGTTATTGGGATTAATGACGAGAACAGTGGAGAGATACCTATTGCATATGTTGAACTTGATCCAGAGGAACCTGCATTGACGGAGTCGGCTGTAAAAGTTTATTTGAAACAGCATCTTGCAAATTTTAAAATACCAAAAAATGTACATTTCTTAGAGGAACTTCCTAAAAATGCGACTGGAAAAGTTCTCAAGCGTGTGCTTAAAGAAAATCATTAAATACAAATAATATGGTTTACTAAGTCATTTTGTCTTATGCTTATGTATATGGAAGAAGGAGTGACTTATGTTAGCTGCACATGAAAAACGCCGAAAAGAACCCTCTTACACGATTCCCTTTTTATATGAAGCTTTGGAAGTGGTGTTGATCTGGATAGTATTTAGTATATTTGAAGGCAGTATGAATATTTTGGAGTGGGGTGCTTTTTCATATATAGTAGCAAGTGTGTGGTTTCTATATACATTTTATAAATTAAGAAAAGTTTTACAAAGACAGGTACTACATAGATGGTGATTTGTCCTATTAAAATATGGAAAAAATATACATTTTCCATAAAATTTTAAATTCCCCCAAAAAACCCTTGACATATAAAACTGTTTCCCCTATAATTCCCGTCCACAAACACAGAGACCTTATGTTTAGGCTCACAAACGGCAACGTTTAGAAGATGTTTGAGATCATTGAAAACTAAGTAGAAGACGTTAAATCTTACAGATTTATAGAACGTCTTTTTATAAGACA
>Ga0316206_1000248_pt1 | contig 92505 bp, 91 predicted proteins | sample 6monthpyrite_MG_FD_204942 | JGI IMG/M metagenome (GOLD analysis project Ga0316206, IMG submission 204942) | Microbial mat bacterial communities from mineral coupon in-situ incubated in ocean water Damariscotta River, Maine, United States -... | ecosystem: Environmental > Aquatic > Marine >...
AACCGGGTGTGCCTGCAACAGAGACAGTTTCGCCTGCCAGTCAGGAACGGCAGGATATTGCCGTGAGCGGTCAAAATCTGCCCGTTAAACCGGTATCTGAAAGCCGTGAAACCGAAAATCGTGACGACCGCCTTGGAGCGGCAGTTAGCGATATTAATTCCTATGTTCAGAATGTTAACCGTAAATTACAATTTTCAATTAATGAATCATTGCCGCTTGGCAGGGCAGTGATTAAAGTGATTGATTCTGATACAGATAAAGTCATCAGGGAAATTCCTTCAGAGGAAGCCCTGGAAATAGCCAAGAGAATTAACGAGCAATTTGATGAGAAAAGCAGTGTTGAGGGTCTGGTATTTACTGACCTGGCTTGATTGGCATTGATATTGCTTATTACCTATCAGAAGCATTGTATTTAGAGAGTCGATATGGCATCAATTACATCACCTGGTTTAGGATCAGGGCTAGACGTTAACTCGATTGTTTCGCAGTTAATAGCGGCCGAGGGCCAGGGTCCAACTCGTCGACTGGATGTGCGTGAAACCAATTTACAGGTCCGCCTGTCGGCCTATGGCACATTAAAAGGTGCTGTTTCACAATTTCAAAGTTCTATAACCAAACTTCAGGATTTATCTTCATTTCGGGCAAAGTCTGCAACCGTAGGTGATGCCGATGTACTGGCGGCAAGTGTGTCCAGTTCTGCTTCGGCTGCCAGTTATGATCTTAATGTGACTCAATTAGCTGCACGTCATAGTTTATCGACAGACCCTATCGCTAACGCCAATGCGCAGTTTACGGAAATCACTGATGTGCTGGGTACAGGTACACTGACTTTCAAGTTTGGTACAACGGATTACACCTCGGGGACCGATACCTATAATTCATTTACGCCCAATAGCGACAAGGCCTCCAAAAGTATTACGATTACAGATGGTAGTCTGCAAGGTATACGTGATTCAGTGAACGATGCCGATATTGGCGTGACAGCAGCGATTATTTTTGATGGGACTTACCATCGACTTACCTTTTCGTCAGATGATAGTGGCGCTGCCAATAGCCTGCAGGTGATTACTTCCGATACGGATGGTCTTGATACCGATGATGCAGGATTGTCTTTGTTAGCATTTAATGATGCATCAGGCGGCACGACTCACCTGGCGCAGAATATTGCGGCACAAGATTCTATCTTTACAGTGAATGGCATAAACATTACCAGTGAAAGCACTGAGGTCAAGAATGTTCTTGGTGGCGTGACATTGAATCTTAAAGAGCTTGGCACTTCTTCTCTGGATGTGGGTATTGATAGCAATGCTGCCTCTAGTGCCGTAAAGGCATTTGTTGCAGACTATAATGGGCTGATAGGAACGATAAATAATCTAACATCCTTTGACGCTGAAACCGAACAGTCCGGGCAGCTGAATGGCGACAGTGTGGTTAGAACTTTATCAATACAGTTAAAACGCCTGTTGGGTGATCCCCTTAATACGGAAGAAGGCGCATTTAGTGTTCTCTCTGATGTGGGTGTTATCAGTAATGCGACAAGCGGCTTGCTTGAGATTGATGATGAGAAATTATCGAATGCAATAGAAAATAAAGTGGACGATGTGATTGGTTTATTTGCCGCCTTTGGTCGCCCAACTGATAGCCGTATCAATTTTGACAGCGCTACAGAGAATACTAAAGAAGGTTCTTACACAATCAATATTTCTAGCCTGGCCACAAAAGGTTTACTGGTAGGCTCGGCAGCAGCAAATCTGACTATCACCAGCGGTACGAATGACAAGATTAATATTGATCTTGATGGCATCAGCGCTGAAGTGACATTGACTGCGGGAACGTATACAACATCAACATTGATCGCTGAGCTACAGTCACAGATCAATGAAATTGAAGAATTTCAAGATGTAGACTCTGCCGTGACAGTGTCAGAGTCAGCGGGTATTTTATCGATCACTTCGAATCGTTATGGTTCGACATCCAAGGTGACGATTACCGGTGGAAATGGGCGTGCCGATTTATTTGGTGCCAGTGAGGTTACGACTGACGGAACGGATGTGGTAGGCAGTATCGGTGGTGTCGCAGCAACTGGGTCGGGTCAATTCTTGATAGGGGTTAGCGGCGCAACAGGTCTGAAAATCCAGATTGATGGTGGCGCGCTTGGTGATAGGGGGTCGATCTCATTTGCACGTGGTTTCGGGGATCGTTTTGATAGCTACCTGGATGGTTTGCTGGATGGTAAAGGAATTTTTGACACCACTATTGATAGTCTCAAAACGCGAATTGAAAGTATAGATGAAGAAAGAGAGGATCTGGCTCGACGATTAACAACGATAGAAAGTCGCATTCGATCGCAGTTCGTGGCTTTAGATGTACTCGTCGGTCAGTTGCAGAATACCGGGACATTTTTGACCCAGCAATTAGAGTCGATTCCGGTAATTGGTGCTTCTTCAACAAGAAATAGATAGTAATTTAATGGTTAATGTTTAGTTAATCATGCCGATAAAACGGGTACGCAGTAAAAACAAATGTTCATCCAATAAGGTAAAATTATGAATATGATAGTAAAAAACAATGCGCTCGCTGAATACAAGAAAGCCGGAGCACAGGCAGGCGTAGATTCTGCCAGCCCACACAGGCTGATTCAGATGCTAATGGAAGGCGCACTGGATAAGCTGGCTATTGCCAAAGGGTTTATTCAACAAGGAAATATTGCTGGCAAGGGTGAGCACATATCATGGGCTATTGCGATTATCGATGGTCTTAAAACCAGTCTGGACAAGTCGGCAGGTGGTGAGATTGCAGAAAACCTGGATGCATTGTATGACTACATGCAGCGCACGTTATTGCAGGCTAACCTGGATAACAGTATTGACCAGCTTGATGAGGTATCAAAACTGATGCTGACCATTAAGGATGGATGGGATAATATCCCTGAAGACTTTAAAGTGCCAGGTGCTGTTAAACACCCGGCCAAGTAACTAATACCAGAGAAAAGATTATGTTGGGATCATTATCTACACAGGTTGTGTCTATGGAACGAAATAAACGTTTCGATGATATCCTGGTATTGTCCCGCAAGATGTTAGACGATGCGGACAAGGGCGAATGGGAGCATATCATTGACATGCAGGCGCAACGCCAGCAGTTAATGAACGATTTTTTTGCAACACCGGTACCCAAGACAGATGCTGAGTATGTTGCCAATGGTATTCGTGAAATGCTTGATTTAGATAAAGTATTAATAGAACACAGCAAGCAGGCGATGAACGGTTTATCGTCTGATATGAAAAAATTGCACAAGGGTAGCAAAGCCCAGCAGGCCTACGCGGTAAACATGTAGTAGACAGTCATCTTCCTGTTATTTCTAGCGTATTTTCGCGCTGAATCCACACTAACAATACATCAATCACCGACGTCAAAACCTCTGAACAAAGGCGGTAGTCTATGTCATGAAATCGAAACTGTTATCATCTGTTTAAGTGGCATTTACCTGATTGGATAATTTTTCTCATTTCCTCGTATCAATACCTGAATTAGTTTAAAAATTATATATTTAGATAATCTACTAAATTAAGGTTTTTAACCGACAAAATTTTGACATATTGTGAAAGTAGTGTTTTACTTAACGAATGGGCCACGGAAGGGATTCATATGTAAAGACAAGAGGTTATCCATTATATGGCTTCAGGCCGATGCGGAAAATGAAATGCAAAATAATAAAATTTTAGTTGTAGGTTTAAACGCAGAAAAAGCAGAACAGTTGAAAGATGTCTTGTCTTTCATTGATTACGAAACGGTGCTGATACCTGAAGACGGTTTTAGTATCGATCAGGTAAAAGCGCAAAAACCTTATTATGCGGTCGTCTTGGGTGAGCTGTCTAACACCGAAAATAAAACTAAAATTGTAAAAGAAATCAATAAAATAGACCCTAACTCCCCTAAATTTCAAGTGTCCGGGAATGAGTCAGAGACGCACGATGGGAATGAAAGTTTTGGTATTATCGGGAATATTAAATACCCGTTCAAACACGCTAATTTAAATACAGTATTACATAACGCGCAGGTATACCGCGAGAGTAGAGAACAGGCGGGAACGCAGCGCCCTGTGGAGTTGTTTCGTAGCCTGGTGGGTAGCAGCCGAAAAATTATGGCTATCAGACACCTGGTCGAGCAGGTTGCTGAGTCTGAGGCAACGGTACTGGTTTTGGGCGAATCAGGTACCGGCAAGGAAGTGATTGCGCGTAATATCCACTATTATTCTAAACGTCGTGACAAGCCATTTGTGCCAATTAATTGTGGTGCTATACCACCTGATTTGTTGGAAAGTGAATTATTTGGCCATGAAAAAGGTGCCTTTACCGGCGCTATCAGTGCGCGCCAAGGGCGTTTCGAACTGGCTGAAGGCGGTACACTGTTTCTTGATGAAATAGGTGATATGCCGTTGCAAATGCAGGTTAAATTATTACGTGTATTACAAGAGCGTGTCATAGAGCGCGTTGGTAGTAATAAAAGTATTAATATTAATGTCAGAGTCGTTGCGGCAACACATCGTAACCTTGAGGATTTAATCAAGGAAAACAAATTTCGCGAAGACCTCTATTACCGCTTGAATGTCTTTCCAATAGAAATGCCGCCATTGCGCGATCGTATAGAAGATATTCCTTTATTGATCAATGAACTGATTTCCAGAATTGAACATGAAAAGCGCGGCTCAGTTCGCCTGACACCTGCAGCTGTCATGGCATTATGTCAATTCAAATGGGCGGGTAATGTCAGAGAACTGGCAAACCTGATTGAAAGGCTGGCTATTCTGTTTCCATTTGGACTGGCTGATGTGCAGGATTTACCGGAGAAATTCCGTCCTGAAAATGGTGTTGCAACCCCTGCGGTATACGCCGATACGGTTCCTAACATACCTGAAATGCCCGACAATTTACCAGAGGCTAATGAGGCTCGATTGCCGAGAGATGGCATAGATCTGAAAGAGCATTTAAATAATATGGAAGTCAGTCTCATCCGTCAGGCCTTGTCAGAAGCTGATGGTGTGGTGGCACATGCTGCGAAATTACTCAATATGCGACGAACCACGTTAGTGGAGAAATTACGCAAATATGGCCTCAATCGTAATGTTGATGCGACGTAATATTGACCCTTCAATTAAGTAGTCTTTCTAACTCATTGTAATCATAAGAAATCATATTTAGGCATAGTTCTTGCTCCCTTGTTCGTAACGGTTAATAACCTGGCAAGGAGCGGCAATGTCGCAACACAACACAAACCAAGCACAGTACCTCGAACAGGCATTTGATACTTTTAATAGAATGTCAGTGCAGCTGGAGTCGTCCTACCGAGATCTCGAAGACCAGGTCAGTGTGCTCAATACAGAACTTGCCGCTGCACGCAGCGAACGACTACAACAACTAGCTGAAAAAGAGCGTCTGGCTGATCGCCTGGAACGTTTGCTGGAATTATTACCCGGTGGCGTTTTGCTGGTAAATGGCAAGGGTATTATTAAACAGAAAAACCCCATGGCAGAGACCTTGCTCGAAGAGCAGTTAACTGGCCAGTCCTGGTCTGACATTAAACGCAAACATTTTTTGAGTGATTCAACTGAAGCAGGTGAAGTACAACTGATAAGCGGCAAGCATGTCACTATTTCAATGCAAACGCTCGGATCAGAGCCGGGCCAGGTTATCCTGATTATGGATATCAGTGATCAACATGAATTAAAAGCCAGGCTTAATCGTCAAGACAGGTTGGCCGGTATGGGTGAAATGGCTGCCAGTCTTGCTCATCAGATACGAACACCGTTAACAACTGCCTTGTTATACGCAACTAACTGTCAAAAAACGAATATAAAACCGGTGGAACAACAACGTATGAATGCCAAGGTTGTTGATCGTTTGAAACAACTGGAGCAAATGGTTAACGATATGTTGCGCTTTACACGTGGTGGAGAGTTTGTTCCTGAAACAATTAACCTGAAACAATTACTGGAAGAATTCTCACAGGTCATTGTCCCTCAGCTTGAGCAGATTGACGGCCAATTACATTTGCCAAAAATAAATCAATTAATTGAGGTGCAAGGTGATCAGGCTGCTTTACTGGGTGCCTTGTTAAACCTGGCCAATAATGCAATTCAGGCAGAAGCACAACCATTGAAAATATCAATAACAATATCCAGTCTGGATGACGAGGTTGTCACGCTGATTTTCAAGGACAATGGAGCGGGCATTAGTGCGGACATTAGACAAAATATTTTTTCTCCCTTTTTTACAACCAAATCAGATGGTACCGGCCTCGGTCTTGCAGTAGTGCATGCCACGATCCTGGCACATAAGGGTGAAATAAAATTATTGGAGAACATGGAAACCGGGGCAGGGTTTGAAATCAGTTTACCCCTCGCAGATGCGCACCGACTATTACCTAGTGGCATCAATACATTCGATTATAGTGATTATTCGCATGCAAAGTCGCGCGAATTTGAGAGAGGTTTGTAAATTATGTCTTTAGGTACTGTATTAGTAGTAGAAGACGATCTATCGCTGAGAGAGGCATTGTGCGATACCTTGCAGCTGGCAGGTTATCCTGTATTAGCGGCAAATGATGGCAAGACTGCATTGTCATTAATTAATCAGGAAGAAATCAGTGTTGTGGTCAGTGACGTGCAAATGAAACCCATGGATGGTTTCAGTCTATTGAAAAAATTAAAAAGCACGCACCCTGATTTACCCGTTGTGCTTATGACAGCATATGGAACGATACAAAAAGCTGTGCAGGCAATACGTGAAGGGGCATCGGATTATCTTGTTAAACCGTTTGATTCAGACGCGTTAGTTAACCTGGTTAAGCGTTTTATTATTGATAATGATCATCAGTATAATTCGTTAGTTGCAGAAGACCCACAAACACGCCGGCTCGTTGATCTGGCAAAACGGGTTGCCGATAGCGACGCCACCGTTATGATTACCGGTGAGAGTGGTTGCGGTAAAGAAGTATTTGCAAATTTTATTCATGAAAACTCACATTGTAAAGACGGGCCATTTATTGCTATTAATTGTGCAGCGATTCCTGAAAACATGCTTGAAGCAATGATTTTTGGTTATGAAAAGGGCGCTTTTACCGGTGCTTATTCTGCCAATCCAGGCAAGTTTGAACAGGCGAATGGAGGCACTTTGTTGCTGGATGAAATTTCTGAAATGAGCTTGCCACTGCAAGCAAAATTATTGCGGGTTTTACAAGAGAGGGAAGTTGAACGCCTGGGAGGCAAAAAAACGATACCACTTAATGTTCGCGTGTTGGCAACCTCAAATAGAAATTTGCGAGAAGAAGTGACGTCGAAGCGTTTCAGGGAAGACTTGTTTTATCGATTGAATGTTTTTCCATTACATCTATCTCCATTGTGCGTGAGAAAAAAAGATATTGTCCCGATCGCTCAAAGAATGATTATGCGATGGGCAGAAAATCGTCAACCACGTCCAGTCTTGACGGAAGCTGCAAAAAATAAATTACTGGGGTATCACTGGCCGGGTAATGTACGTGAACTGGATAATGTCATACAGCGTGCACTGATTTTAATGTCGGGTAATGAAATTGATGAAAGCGATATCTGTTTCGAGATTATTGAAGAGTCATCATCAGTCGAACAAGCGGTGATGACGAGTGAGGATTCTGGCTGTATTGATGATTCTCTCAAATTGGGTGAAGACCTGAAATCACGGGAGGAGCGATTGATCGTGGATGTATTGAAATCGGTGCAAGGTAGTCGTAAACAGGCGGCTGAGAAACTCGGTATCAGTCCACGTACCTTGCGATACAAGATTGCCAGATTGCGCGATCAGGGTGTGGAGTTACCAGCATGATATCTAGATGGATTGTTGGTCTGAATGATGCATATAAAATTTCAAGGTTGATAGTGATAAGGTTGGTGATGATATGAGTGAGATTGATATTTCTCAGGTTATAAATCAGATGCGTGTTCTGGCAACACAGGCACAGTCAAAACCTGCTGTTGAAACACAGGAAACGCAAGGGGTTGATTTTTCAGGCATGTTAAAACAAAGCCTTGAAAAAGTCAGTTCGACTCAAAAACAGGCTGGTCAGCTAACAGAATCCTTTCAGGCAGGCGACCCCAATACCGATATTGCCCAGGTGATGGTTGCTTTACAAAAGGCCAGTGTCTCATTTGAGGCCATGAAACAGGTGCGTAATAAACTGGTCGATGCATACCAGGAAATTATGCGCATGCAGGTTTAGTAATTTTAATTTAAAAAACGTGGTTTTTAAAAATAGTAAAAATATGGAAAATAAAATATGGCGATCTTAAAAGCAGAAACTGCGCAGGGTTTTTCCAGTATGCCGGTAGTGAAACAGCTAGGGCTGATGATCGGACTGGCAGCAAGCGTAGCCTTAGGTGTAGCAGTCGTGATGTGGTCACAAGAGCCTGCCTATAGTTTGCTGTATGGAAACCTGTCTGGGAATGACACGAGTCAGGTTCTTGATGTATTGCAGAAATCGAATATTCCATATCAGGTAGATGAAAAAAGCGGTGCTGTCATGGTGGCGTCAGATAAAATCCATGATGCACGCTTAAAACTGGCATCTGAGGGGCTACCCAAGGGCAGTGGTGTTGGTTTTGAGTTGTTTGATAAAGAACAGCAATTGGGAACCAGTAAGTTTATTGAACGTGCACGCTATCAACACGCCATAGAAATCGAATTGGCCAGGTCTATTATGACGATGCGCAGTGTCAAGAGTGTTCGTGTACACCTTGCGGTGCCAAAGCGCACAGTGTTTGTACGTAAGAAAGATAAACCAACGGCATCGGTGGTGTTGGATCTATATAGTGGACATACATTGTCTGATGGGCAAATTGCTTCGATTGTTCACATGGTTTCATCGAGTATTCCATCATTAATGCCAGAGCAGGTTACAATAGTTGATCAAACAGGGCGATTATTATCCCGTGTTATGCAAAACAATATGATGTCAGCAACCACAGGGCAATTTGAATATACGCGTAAACTTGAAAGTAGCTTTAAAAACAGGATAGAAGAATTATTATCACCCATAGTGGGTCCGGGTCGCGTACGCGCTCAGGTTGTAGCGGATATCAATTTCACTATGACAGAAAAGACTCGTGAAAGTTATAACCCTGATTTACCTGCATTACGTAGTGAGCAAGTGGTTAAGGAAATCAATGGTGGGACGTCAGGTCCATCGGGTGTTCCAGGCGCATTGAGCAATCAGCCTCCAGCTGGTGGATCCACTACTAATGGGGCAGATACAGGTGGGGCTTCTGCAGTGTCGGGTAGTAGTAATAGCAGGACAGTACGTAATTATGAGTTGGATAAAACAATTAGTCATACGCGTTCATCTTTGGGCGCCATACGTAAGTTATCGGTTGCCGTGCTGGTTGATGATCTGAGAAAAGTGGATGGTAATGGTACGGTCACTCGTACGCCGCTCAACGATGCGGCCATTGCACGTATATTGAGTCTGGTAAAAGAAGCCGTTGGTTACGATAGTAGTCGCGGAGATAGTGTCAATGTCATCAATGCCTCGTTCTATGAGCCAGAAAAACAGGAAGCATTACCCGAGGTAGGATTATTTGAAAAACCCTGGGTACAAAACATTATAAAACAATCACTTGGCGGTCTTGTCGTATTAATACTGATATTTGGTGTTTTACGTCCTCTTCTAAAAAGCCTGACGGCTAAAGGGGCTGCAGAGAGTCAGATCATGCAGTCTGGTGGAGTGAACGCTGACGGCCAGGATGTTGGCGAAGATCAGCTACAATTAACAGGAGGGCAACCTGCTCAGTTAGGCGGGCCGCAAGACGCTGATAATAATCTGGCGGCGGTAAAAAGCATAGTGTCACAAGACCCTGCGAGAGTAGCGCAGGTTGTTAAAACATGGGTAACAAACGATGGCGGATAATGCAGCGGGAACAGAGCGCGCAGCTATTTTGTTGATGAGCCTTGGTGAATCCGAGGCAGCTGAAGTGTTAAAATTAATGGGGCCAAAAGAGGTGCAGAAAATCGGCACTGTTATGGCTGCATTATCAAATGTCAGCAAACAAAAAGTTGATGATGTGCTGGGTGAGTTTATTGCTGAAGTCGGTGAGCAGACGGCATTAGGTATTGGCAGTGAAGATTATATACGTAATATGTTGGTGTCTGCTCTGGGGGAAGAAAAAGCCGGTGGCATGCTTGATCGTGTTTTATTGGGCCAAAGCTCAAAGGGACTTGAAGCGCTGAAATGGATGGACCCGAGAGCAGTTGCTGAAATCATCCGTCTGGAACATCCGCAAATCATTGCCATTGTTTTGTCATATCTGGATTCGGACCAGGCTTCGGAAATTCTTAATGTATTACCTGAAAATGTTCAGCCAGATATTCTTATGCGTATTGCGCAGCTTGATGGCATTCAGCCACAGGCTTTGAAAGAACTTGATGCCATCATGGAAAAACAATTTACAGGCAATAATAACGTCAAGTCCTCATCTGTAGGGGGGATAAAAGCGGCTGCCAATATACTCAATTTTATGGAGTCGAGTACTGAAGCAGCCATTATGGACAGGGTGCGCGAATCAGATGCTGATCTGGGCGATCAGATACAGGATTTGATGTTTGTGTTTGATAACCTTGCCGATGTTGATAATACAGGCATCCAGTCCTTGTTGCGCGAGGTGTCTTCTGAGTCACTTGTGTTTGCGCTAAAAGGAGCAGACGAGTCTGTTAAGGAAAAAATATTTTCCAATATGTCAAAACGTGCAGCAGAAATGCTGCGTGATGATCTGGAATCTCGCGGGCCTGTTAAATTAAGTGAAGTGGAAACAGCGCAAAAAGAAATCCTTGTGGTTGCCAGGCGACTGGCTGAAAGTGGTGATATTGTCCTAGGTGGCAAGGGTACAGAACAATATGTCTAAAGTGATATCCAGTAAGGATGCCAATGATTGTCAATCATGGGTATTGCCTTCAGTCGGCGATGAAAATTCATCAGGCTCAAACAATAATATTATCACGGCAAGCCAATTGGAAGAGGTTCAAAAGCAGGCTTATGATGAAGCTTATGCTGTTGGCCTCGCAGAAGGAATTGAATCAGGTAAACAAGCTATTCAGGAAAAAATTAATTCATTTCAATCAATGTTGTCTGCTTTATCTGAGCCCTTTAGCGAATTGGATAAACAGGTTGATGAAGAACTGGTTGTATTGGTGCAGACGCTTGTACGTCAAATGGTTCGTCGTGAAATTAAACAAGATCCAGGGCAAGTTATGGCTGTAGTGCGAGAAGCCATGCAATCATTACCTGTTGCTTCCAGGCAATTGCAATTACGTCTCAATCCTGATGATGCCTTGTTGGTGCAGGAATTTTATAAATCAGGTGAACAGGATCTGGCATGGGATATAGTTGAAGACCCTTTGATTAATCGCGGTGGATGTAAAATTATTACTGCGGTTAGCGAGGTAGATGCGACGCTTGAGACACGGTTGAATCAATTATTTGCACATGTGTTTGGTGAGAGACAACAAGACAGTGATAGTTAACGTGGTGATTTATTTTGTCTGACATAAAGGCACAACTTGGCGAGAAATGGATCCAGAAAATTCAGTCTTATGGTGAGAATATTCACAACCGGCCCTTGCATGTTGTTCAGGGTAAACTCACACGCATGATTGGTTTAACACTTGAGGCTGTGGGTTGCCTGGCGCCTATCGGCGCACGTTGTATGGTCAGTGGACCGGAAAATGAAAATATTGAAGCTGAAGTAGTTGGCTTTTCAGGTGAAAAATTGTATTTGATGCCGACGGGAAACATCCAGGGTTTAACACCCAATGCTAAAGTCATACCGATAGATACTGTTGCCTATGCTCCTGTGGGCGAACAATTACTTGGACGTGTGATTGATGGTTCAGGCAAGCCATTGGATGGTTTTGGTCCATTAAATGCAGAGACTTCGGCGCCATTAACAGGACGTTTAATCAATCCCTTGCAGCGTAGCCCGATAGAAGAGCCGTTAGATGTAGGTGTCCGCGCGATTAATGCGTTGTTAACGGTAGGCCGTGGCCAGCGTATGGGTCTGTTTGCTGGTAGTGGTGTTGGTAAAAGTATCTTATTAGGCATGATGACTCGATACACCACGGCCGACGTTATCGTTGTTGGCATGATTGGTGAGCGTGGACGTGAAGTTAAGGAATTTGTAGAGAAAATATTAGGTAAAGAAGGCATGGCTCGTTCGGTCGTTGTTGCCACACCTGCGGATTATCCGCCGTTATTAAGATTACATGGCGCAATGATGGCAACCAGTATCGCTGAGTATTTTCGTGATCAGGGAAAACAGGTGTTATTGCTGATGGATTCACTTACACGTTACGCACAAGCACAACGTGAAATCGCCCTGGCAATTGGCGAGCCACCTGCAACCAAAGGATACCCACCATCAGTGTTCGCAAAAATTCCGCAACTAGTGGAGCGGGCAGGTAATGGTGATAAAGGTGGCGGTTCGATTACAGCATTTTATACTGTGCTGGTTGAAGGTGATGATCATAATGACCCGATTGCTGATGCCGCACGTGCAATTCTGGACGGGCACATCGCCTTGTCACGTGATCTCGCAGATGCCGGGCATTATCCTGCCATTGATATAGAAGCATCAATCAGTCGTGCAATGCCTGATATAGCTGACAAACAGCATCAGGAAGTGGCGCGAAAATTCAAAAAAATCTATTCCGTTTACCAACAGAATCTCGATTTAATCAGTGTCGGTGCCTATCAACCAGGTAGTGATGAAAAAATTGATGAAGCAATACAGCTTAATCCTAAAATAATGGATTTCCTGCAACAGGATATGTATCAACCTATTCGATTTGAAGATAGTTTGAATCAGCTTAACGAAGTGATGCCGCAATGAAGATCTATTTGGACAATAATCAGGAACACCATTAATGACACGATCTAAACGTATGCAGTCGGTTGCCGGTATTGCGAAAAATAAAGAAAAAAATGCTGCGCGCCTGTTGGGTCAGAAGCGACAGTTTCTTGAGCAGCAAAGGCAGCGTTTACTTGAGTTGGTCGGTTATCGTGAAGAATATACCAAGAAATTCCAGACTTCCGGGAGTCAGGGTCTGAATGCTCGTCAGTTAAATGAGTATCGTGTTTTTCTTGAAAAATTGAACCTGGCCATCGTTCAGCAACGAGACCGCATTAATCAGATTACCGGTGAGTGTCATGTTTGTCAGAAAACCTGGTTAGCAAGCCGCACCAATAGCAAGGTTATGGACAAGGTGGTAGATCGATATAAAATTGAAGAGCTCCGTTTACAGGATAAAAAGGAACAGAAAGACCTGGACGAAAGAGCTACGCGACTGGGATTATCTGTATTCGCTGATAATTGACCTGTTTGTTCTAACAGCGCCTTATCAGGTAACATCTGTTTGGCACGCTACTTGCTCTTGTATTATTAGAAATAAACAGAGCGAGATGATAAGCGATGAATCTTCAAGCACCCTCTATACAAGTTAGTGCCAAAACCACTGATCAGGATAATGCTGTAAAGCCATCTGCGTCCGATAAAGGCACGCAAGATACTGAATTTAATCTGTTATTTAGTTCTTCCATTACACAAGTTGTGGCACAAGCAGAAGTTGATCCGACCTCAGGTGATGCCTGTTCTGCTGCTGGCTGTTTTGCGGCAACGGGGCAAAAATTGCCGCATTCAAGCACTGATTTGCCGTTTGAGGATGGACTGGAGGCCTTTGGCCTTGTTGCTGTATTGCCAGAAAACTCACTTAAGCAACCAGATGCTATATCAGTAGGAACTCCACCAGAGCAGATCGTGTCTATTAAAGGTCTTGCAGGATCTCAATTAAACACACTGGCAAATTTGGCTGTAAGTGGCCAGGCTGCAGCTAGTACAGACACACAAGTACACAACACATTACTGACAACACAAAATGGTATTAATGCCTCAGCAGGGAGTCCTCTTGTCGCAGGTGCGCCGATTAATCCCTCATTATTAGCAGAGGCGGCCATACCAGTAAGTGCCGTCACTACAGAAGTGAAACAAACCGCGTCGGTTACTTCACAACAAGCAGTTGGCTCTCTGGTTTCTCAGGAAGGCATACTGGCACAGCAAGGACAGGGGTCTGGTACGCGTCAAAATCTTGATAATTTTACACAACAGGATTATTTTCTTGCCGATTTGCAGTCTTCCAAATCCGATATAAAAATGGATTTTAGCCAGCTGTTGGATAAAACACCTGGGTTGGTATCGAAAGAGTTGCCCATGTTGGATTCAGTCATGTCAGCCAATAAGTTGAGCGCTGGCGTGCAAAAGGCTCCGACAGAAACATTGCAATTGTATCAGCATATAAATAAACCGGAATGGAGTCAGGAATTTGGTAGCCGGATGGTATTATTGAACAAGGAAGGCGTGCAAAGCGCTCAACTCAGGTTAACGCCTGCCCATCTCGGCGCAATCGATATCAAAATTTCTATCGAACAAGATCAGGCTAAAATCAGTTTCCTGTCGCAACATAGTGCAGTACGTGATGTTATCGAGGCTTCATTGCCAAAATTACGCGATATGATGCAAGAGGCAGGTGTCAAACTTGAACAGGTCAATGTTTCTGCGCAATCGAGTAACCCTGAAAACAGGCAGCAATCACAATTACAGCGAGATCAGCAAGAGCGTCAATCGTCCACCCAGCAACTTGCTCATGATGAGACCGAACAGATGGCGCAAGAATCGGGTAGGGTGATAGAGGTTTCCCTGTCGGGCGTTGACTATTACGCCTGACCTGACATTGCCCAGAATCAGGGCACTGGAAGATTAAACCTTTATCGCCAATTTGCCGACACCCTCATCGGTTTTTGTCTGTCAAACCTTTGTCATAGTATTAAAACACCATTCTATCTAATTGTTTTTTATATAAAAAATATTAGGCCTTTAATGGCATAGGTCTTGCTATATCTATTGAAAACGATAGCGCAAGTGAGGAATTGCAAATGGCGAAAGTTGATGAAGATCTGGATCTTGATGTAGAAGCTGCAAAACCGAAGGGTGGTGGAAAGATGAAAACCATCATTATATTTTCTTTGATTGGTATTTTAGTCATCGGATTCAGTATTACCTTAACCCTGCTGCTGGTAGGTGGCAAGGAACCTGCACCTGCCACACCTGGTCAGGCAGCAACATCGGCTGCTCCTGCAGGACAGGAAAAACCCAAAACACCTGAAGGTGAAGCACCACCTGTTGGTGATGTGAAAGGGACATCCGATACTGCATACATGAGCTTGAATCCGGCATTTGTGGTGAATCTGGATAATGGAGAAAGTGATATACGTTATTTGCAGATTTCAGCAAGCGTACAAGTAGCCAAGGAATCTCACCTGGAAGTAGTAAAAAAACATATGCCCATCATTCGCCATAACCTTAACCTGTTATTCGGTAGTCTTGATTTTAATGATATCCGTAGTAGTGAAGGTAAGGAGAAGCTTAGTCAAGAAGCCTTGAAAGTTATTCGAGATGCCCTTCAGAAAGCGACTGGAACGCCTATTGTGCAAGCAGTCTTTTTTAACAGTATTGTTGGACAGTAAAGATGTCATCAACTGACTTACTCTCACAGGACGAGATCGATGCTCTGCTTCACGGCGTCGGTGGTGATGATGTTGATACGGGTGGTGATATACCTGATGACGGCTCTGCATCAGCATATGATTTTAACAGCCAGGATCGAATTGTTCGCGGGCGGTTGCCGACACTGGAAATGATTAATGAACGGTTTGCACGCCATTTCCGCATCAGTTTATTTAATATGTTAAGGCGTACTGCAGAGATTGCAGTAGGCGGCGTTCAAATGTTGAAATTTGGTGAATACATTCACAGTTTGTTTGTGCCGACCAGTCTCAATCTTGTTAGGGTCAATCCACTAAAAGGTACTGCGCTTTTTGTAATTGATCCCAAGCTGGTTTTTATTGTGGTTGATAATTATTTTGGCGGCTCGGGGCGCCATACAAAAATTGAAGGCCGTGATTTCACGCCGACTGAATTACGGGTCATTATGATGTTACTTAAACAATCATTTGTTGATCTTCAGGAAGCCTGGACACCTGTTATGCCGATAAACTTTGAATACCTCAATTCAGAGGTTAATCCGCAGTTTGCCAATATTGTTAGTCCGACAGAAGTGGTTGTAGTTACGACGTTTCATATTGAGCTGGAAGGTGGCGGCGGAGAATTACATGTTGCTTTTCCATATTCCATGATAGAACCAATCCGTGAACAACTGGATGCAGGTGTGCAGAGTGATCGTTCTGATGTTGATGAACGTTGGTCGCAATCATTACAGGAAGAGATGAAAGAAGCAAAAGTAAGTCTGACATCATCGTTGCTTGAAACGAAGATGACTTTACAACAGGTTCTGGATTTTGAAGAGGGCGACATCATCCCCATTGAGTTGCCTGAGGAACTGATTGTGACAATAGAAGATATACCTGTGTTTAAAGGTAAATTCGGCGAGTCCCGTGGTAACAAGGCAATCAAGATAACGAAAAAGATTAGTCTTGGTGTGTAATATTTTCCACATTCTGGAGAAGAGTAATGAGCGATGATGTAAGTGAAGATCAAGAACAAGATGCTGCTGATGACTGGGGTGCAGCCCTTTCAGAGCAGGCAGATGCCGAGGCATCAGAAGTTGAAGTTGAAGCTGAAGCGCAGGATCAATCTGGTTATGAGCAAGCTGAAATACAACCGCTGGAAGCAGATCCTAATATTACAGCAGATGATATTAATCTCGATGTCATACTGGAAATACCGGTTACCTTGTCAATGGAAATTGGAAGGACAGAAATCAGCATACGTAATTTATTGCAGTTGAATCAGGGGTCGGTTGTTGAACTTGACAGGCTGGCTGGTGAGCCAATGGATGTAATGGTTAATGGGACATTGGTAGCACACGGAGAAGTGGTGGTAGTTAATGAGAAGTTTGGTATTCGCCTTACTGATATTATCAGCCCACAGGAAAGAGTTAAGAAGTTACGATAATCATGCAGTTCAACTTGGAATAGTGATAGACCATGTTAACAAAATCATTTCAATCAATAAGAAAACTATTCATGTCAATACGAATTTTTCATGCATGTTTAATGTTTTTTTTATCTGGTTTAACCTGTGTACATGCATCGACGGTCGGGGTTGAGTCAAAGTCGGCTTTATCGGGAAAAACATCAGTCGTTGGTGGTGAAAGTGTACTGAGTATGGTGCTGTCATTGGTGTTGATTCTTGTCATTATCTTTTTACTGGCATGGGGAGCCAGACGTTTTGGTGGCATGTCATTTAAAGGTAATACTGCGTTAAAGGTTGTGACAGGTATTTCAATGGGATCACGTGAGCGGATTGTGCTGGTACAGGTAGGCGAGCAGCAGTTGCTTTTGGGTGTTTCTCCAGGCCGAGTGCAAACCTTGCATGTATTGGATAAGCCGATTGATACTGGTTCAAAAGATAATCAGGGGTCGGGATTGTTTTCTGATCGATTAAAAGCAGTTCTCAACAAGACCAATTAATATGAAATTTTTCTTAACCGCATTCTGTTTGTTGTTACTGTTTTCCGGTAACGCCTTTGCTGAGCCTAATCTTACACTTGTTACATCCTCTCCAACGGCCGAGGGTGGTCAGGAATACTCTATCACGATAAAAATATTATTGTTTATGACTATGCTGACCTTTTTACCAGCAGTTGTCATGATGATGACATCATTTACACGCATTGTAATTGTATTGAGTATATTGAAACAAGCTTTAGGTACACAACAGGTTCCTTCGTCAAAAATTATTGTTGGCCTGTCATTGTTTTTGAGTTTGTTTATCATGATGCCAGTACTTGAACGAACATATGCGGATGCAATTGAACCCTATATGAATGAAAAAATAAGTGGCGAAGCTGCATTACAAAAAGCGCAAGGTCCGATAAGAACATTTATGATGGAACAAACACGTGAGACTGATATTGCCTTGTTTAGTGGATTTGCAAATAAGGAAAAATATGAGAAACCAGACGATATTCCTATCTCAATACTGGTTCCTGCGTTTATTACCAGCGAATTGAAAACAGCATTTCAAATAGGTTTTTTGATATTTGTTCCCTTTGTAGTAATCGATCTTGTGGTGGCAAGTATTTTAATGTCCATGGGTATGATGATGTTATCCCCCATGTTGATCTCTATGCCCTTTAAGCTAATGTTATTTGTGCTGGTGGATGGTTGGTCGTTAGTGATGGGTACACTGGTTGCGAGTTTTGCAATATGAGGATTCGATATGACACCTGATGTTGTACTTGAAGTCGGACAGCAAGCGCTGAAAGTGACAGCCTTATTATCTGCGCCAATATTACTATCGGTATTAGTCGTGGGTTTGCTTGTTGGTATGTTCCAGACAGTAACATCGATTCAGGAAATGACCTTGAGTTTTATTCCAAAATTAATCGTTCTTGCATTGGTGCTTGCCGTTGGTGGTAGCTGGATGCTGAGTTTAATGATGGATTTTATGACGCAAATTTTTGAGGATATACCACACCTTATTGGTTAACAGCGTGATGAGTTTTACAAGTGATCAATTAATTCAATATCTAGGTAGCTACTTCTGGCCATTTGTACGTATTGGTGCTGCTCTAATGGCATCTCCATTTTTCGGCGCTGACGCTATAGTTCCTCGACGTGTTCGATTGATGCTGGCATTGTCAATAACCGTTTTGATAGCACCGTTGTTACCCGCAACAGAGTTTGTAAATCCGTTTAGCGCCGAAGGATTTTTATTGCTGATACAACAACTTCTGTTGGGTATTGCCATGGGTACGCTGTTGAAAATTGCATTTGAAGCCTTGTCGCTTGGTGGTATGAGTACGGCTATGCCAATGGGCCTGGGTTTTGCAAACATGGTTGACCCTGTAAATGGTGTACAGGTACCGGTGCTAAGTACATTTTTTACGATTATTGGTACATTGTTATTCCTGTCAATGAATGCACATTTGATATTGTTACAGGTTCTGGTTGATAGTTTTACCAGTTTGCCAGTCGGTACAGTTGGACTATCTTCTAACAGTATATTAAAGATTGCTTTATGGGGCGGTCAGATTTTTATGGGTGGTATCCTGATTGCGTTGCCTGCGATTATGATTATTAGCTTGATTAATATCACCTTTGGTGTAATGACTAAATCGGCGCCACAATTAAACATTTTTGCTGTTGGATTTCCGACTACTATGGCGGCCGGGTTCCTGGTCATTTTTCTAACGTTGCCTAATTTGTTGCCGCGATTTATGGCCTTGATTGAAGAGGCGTTTGAAATTATGCGATTATTATTAGGGATCACCTGATATGGCTGAAAACGAAGACGGTCAAGAAAAATCCGAAGAACCCTCCGCGAAAAAGCTGGCAGATGCGAAACAGAAAGGAGAGGTGCCGCGCTCACGTGAACTTAATACTACACTTGTATTATTAGCCAGTTCAGTTGGTTTGATGTCAATGGGTGGTGGCATAGGTGATGGTCTAGCCAAAATGCTGAGTGATTCGTTAACCATCGAGCGTCGTCTTATGTTTGAACCGGGTTTGATGTTGAAAGTTGCTTCTACCACTGCTCTGGACACACTTTTTTTAATTTTACCTTTTCTTGCTGTATTGATGATGGCTGTTTTTATCAGTCCTGCCATCCTTGGCGGTTTTGCGTTTTCAAGTAAAAAATTACAGCCAAAATTATCCAATATCAGCCCATTGAAAGGTATGAAAAAATTGTTTGGCGCACAAGGATTAATGGAGCTGGTTAAGTCAATACTCAAAGTGGCATTGATCAGTGGTGTAGGAGCATGGTTGATTGTTGCATTGTTTGATGATGTTCTACGTGTCAGTCAGTTTGAGTTTGCGATTGCTTTTGCCAAATCAATCCATATTGTTGGCTGGTTTTTTCTTGCTGTCTGTTCTTCGGTTATTGTTATTGCATTGATTGACGCGCCTTTTCAGATTTGGCAATACAAAAAGCAGCAAAAAATGACCAAAAAAGAAGTCAAGGATGAACAGAAAAATATGGAGGGTAGTCCGGAACTCAAGAGCAAGATACGTCAATTGCAAATGGATATTGCTATGCGACGTATGATGGAGGAGATACCGAAAGCAGACGTGATCATTACCAATCCGACACATTTTGCTGTCGCATTAAAATATGATGATGAAAAAATGCGAGCTCCTGTCATGGTTGCCAAGGGTGCCGATCTGATCGCTGCCCGTATTCGTGAAATTGCTCAGGAAAACAATGTGCCGTTGGTATCGGCTCCACCACTTGCGCGTGCAATATTTTTCTCTACAGAGATTGATCAGGAAATCCCTGAAAGACTCTATTTGGCAGTGGCTCAAATATTGGCCTATATTTATCAGCTCAAACAGGCCATCAACATGGGTGGCGAACGCCCTGATATGCCTAAGGATCTTGATGTGCCTGAAGATATGTGGAAAGGAAAATAATCTACCAGTGTAGAACGTTGTTCTGGACATGATTAATTTTAATCTGCATCTATATCACTGATCCGGCAAATAAAAAATACCCCTGAACATTTCCCCGTCGTTGCTGCCTATTCTGGTATAAATATTGCAGCCATCTGTATAACGTTAGAATTTTGACGTTTTTATAATTAACCTACATAAGTAATTGTTTTGTTTACTTAAACTAATTGAGGTTTAGATGGAAGCAGCAGGCGTAGTAGCGAATAGTCCGGCAGGCGGTCAAAAAAGTTTCGGTGCACCATTGATGATAATGGTGCTGCTGGCAATGATGGTGATTCCATTGCCGCCTCTCGCACTAGATATATTTTTCAGTTTTAGCATCGCTTTATCACTGATTGTTTTGCTGGTCGGTGTTTATATTATGAAACCACTCGATTTTGCTATTTTTCCTGCAGTACTCCTCGTAACAACCCTATTCAGACTTGCTTTAAACATTGCTTCCACTCGTGTTGTTTTACTTGAGGGGCATACCGGTACTGGTGCGGCAGGTAAGGTTATCGAATCATTTGGTGAATTTGTTATCGGTGGGAACTATGCTGTTGGTCTGGTAGTGTTCTCGATTCTCGTTATTATCAATTTTGTTGTTGTCACAAAAGGTGCCGGGCGAATTGCAGAAGTGACGGCACGTTTTACGCTTGACGCCTTACCAGGCAAGCAGATGGCGATAGATGCTGATATGAATGCGGGTATGTTGACTTCTGAACAAGCGCGCGAAAGTCGTGAAGAGATTAGACGGGAAGCAGATTTTTACGGTTCCATGGATGGTGCTAGTAAGTTTGTTCGTGGTGATGCCATTGCCGGTATTTTGATTTTGTTTATTAACATAATTGGTGGCTTGACGATTGGTATGGTTCAACATGAACTGGAACTGTCAGAAGCCCTGCGCAACTATACCTTGCTGACGATTGGTGATGGCCTGGTAGCACAGATTCCTTCATTGCTTATTTCATCGTCTGCAGCACTGATTGTGACGCGTGCTTCTGGCAATCAGGATATGGGCAAACAGGCAGTTGGCCAGTTGTTTGGAGATCCAAGGATACTGTTTATTACAGCCGGTATTTTATTTGGCATGGGTATTATTCCTGGTATGCCGAATTTTGCTTTCCTGAGTCTTGCAGCATTGGTAGGTGGTTTCGGCTACTACATCGCTAATGTAAAAAAAGAGGAAGTTGAGATCGAAGAACCGGTGCAAGAAGAAGAAATCCCGGCGGAATCAAAAGACCTTAGTTGGGATGATGTCAGGCCAGTAGACAGAATTGGTCTTGAAGTAGGTTACAGGCTTATTCCTTTGGTTGACCGTAATCAAAATGGCGAATTGATGGGGCGTATTAAGGGTGTACGACGAAAATTGTCTCAAGAGTTGGGTTTTCTTATTCAACCAGTGCACATACGCGATAATCTGGATTTAAGCCCGAATATTTACCGTGTTTCACTTAATGGCGTTACTGCTGGTGAGTCTGAAATCTATCCGGATTTATTCATGGCCATTAATTCTGGTCAGGTTTATGGTGAGATTGAAGGCATTAAATCAACCGATCCTGCGTTTGGTCTGGAAGCAGTCTGGATTGATGCCATCCACCGTGAGCAGGCACAAACCCTGGGATATACCGTGGTTGACCCAAGCACAGTAGTTGCAACACATTTGAGTCAGATTATTCAACGTCATGCACATCAGCTGATCGGTCATGAAGAAGTCCAGAAAATGCTTGATGTACTGGCCCAGTCTGCGCCTAAACTGGTTGAGGATCTGGTGCCGAAACTCTTGCCTCTAGGTAGCGTATTGTCCGTACTCCAGGAGCTGCTGGAAGAGAAAGTGCCCATACGGGATATGCGCACAATTGCCGAGACATTGGCGGCCCAGGCACCTAAGAGTCAAGACCCCGTCATGTTGAGCAGCGCGGTAAGAACTGCCCTGAAACAATCAATTGTTCAGAATATCAATGGGATGGAGGCAGAATTGCCTGTTATGACGCTTGATCCAGGGCTGGAACAGTTATTGCTACAGAGTATACAGGGAGTCGATGGTGGCGATGCAGGGATTGAACCCGGTTTGACTGAAACGCTCTTTCAATCATTGAAAGATAACACTCAGCAACAGGAAGTTGCAGGAAAACCGGCAGTATTGATTATTGCTCCAATTTTAAGGGGCTGGCTGGCAAGGTTAGTCAGACATTCGATTCCAGGGTTACATGTACTTTCGTATAGCGAAGTACCAGATGACAAACAGATTAAAGTAGTCGCGACTATCGGTGAGGCATTGCCATCAGCCGGATGAGTCGAGATAAAAACGGCAGGAGACTGCCATAGCACAAGAGGTTGAATGGTCGTATGAAAATCAAGCGTTATTTTGCCAAAGACATGCGACAGGCAATTCGGGATATCCGGGAAGAATTAGGTCCGGATGCGGTAATTTTATCTAATCGACAGTCTAATGGCGGTATCGAGATTATCGCGGCGATCGATTATGACGAATCATTGTTTTCGAATAGGCCTGACAGAGATATTAGCAAGACGCAGGAAGCGACTCAAAATGATCAGTTCGTTGTTGATGGACGCGAGCTGGATACCACAAATGATCAAGTAGAAATAGAAACAAATAAGGCTGAATGGCTGGAAGATCCAATGCTGTCGCAGATGCAAAATGAACTTAAAAGCCTGCGAGGTGTTCTCGAAAGCCAATTGTCTCACCTCAGTTTATCTGATTTTGAGCGACGTGATCCACAAAAGGCAGCCATTATGCGCCGTTTCGAGCAGCTGGGTATCGATGCTGATGTGTCGCAACAGCTTGCTTCAGTCTTAGGAAATGACTTGAGCCTTGAAGATGCCTGGCGTCATGCTCTGGCACTGCTGGCACATCAAATCCAGGTCACTGATGATGATATTTTGGCAAAAGGTGGAGTCATTGCATTAGTTGGACCAACCGGAGTTGGTAAAACCACCAGTATTGCCAAACTGGCTGCCCGATACAGCTTGCGACATGGGAACCGACATGTAGCCTTGATTTCTACCGATAGTTATCGCATCGGCGCACAGGAGCAATTGCTGAATTTTGGCCGGATTCTTGATGTACCAACCTATACCGCAAATAATGCCAGCGAGCTTTCAGAACGTTTAAGTGACTTGCATGATAAGCGATTGGTGTTGATTGATACCGCGGGCATGAGTCAGCGTGATATTCAGTTAAGCGAGCAATTGCAAACGCTGGAAGAAAGCTCTGACACAATTCAAACCTATCTTGTTATGGCCGCCAATACGCAGACCTGTACATTGCAGGATGTCATGCGGTCATTTAGTAAGTCTAATCTTAAGGGGTGTTTATTAACCAAATTGGATGAAACAACCAGCCTCGGTGGCGCCATCTCAACAGTGGTCAGAAACCACTTACCGGTCGCTTATATCAGTGATGGACAGAAAGTGCCTGAAGATATGCACCCGGCACGTGCCCATAGCCTGGTCAGCAGAGCGGTGACGTTGATGCAACATCATGAGCTCATGCAGGAAAAATACCCCACTAGTATGAATATACAAGGAAATATGGCCAATGCTCATGTCTGAACAAATAGTCGACCAGGCAGCCGGTCTACGCAAAATGGTCAATCCGAAACCCGTACAAGTGATAGCTGTATCTAGTGGGAAAGGAGGCGTGGGTAAAACGAATGTTTCTGTCAATTTGGCTCTGGCTATGTCTGCAACCGGTAAAAATGTACTTATCCTGGATGCCGACCTGGGTCTGGCCAATGTCGATATCATGCTAGGTCTGAGACCCGAATTTAACCTGTCACATGTATTAAAAGGTGAACGTACCCTGGAAGAGGTCATTGTAGAAGGTCCCGCTGGTGTAAAAATTATTCCTGCATCCTCAGGTATAAAACAGATGTCAGAGCTATCACCCATGGAAAATGCCGGCATTATTCGTGCTTTTAGTGAGATTAGTCAAGATGTTGATGTACTGATAATCGACACAGCTGCAGGGATTTCCGACAGTGTCATTGCATTTGCCAAAGCTTCGCAAGAGGTTCTTGTTGTTGTATGTGATGAACCGGCCTCTTTAACCGACGCCTATGCACTTATAAAAGTGCTAAATGTAGAATATGGAGTACAAAAATTCAGGGTTTTATCCAATATGACCCACAGCGCACAGGAAGCCAGAGATCTATTTAACAAACTGTTAACAGTAACTGACCGTTACCTTGACGCAACTTTAATAAATATGGGGACTATTCCCTATGATGACTATCTTCGAAAGGCCATAAAAAGACAAAGGTCGGTCGTTGATGCATATCCGAGGAGCAGAGCAGCCATGGCATTCAAGAATCTGGCACAAAAGGCCGATAAATGGCCAAGACCTGATGCAGCAGCAGGGCATTTGGAATTTTTCGTTGAACGACTCATCCGTTCGCAGCAAGTTCAGACGGAGTCAAGGATATGAATGGATACGCTAATACTATGTTTGTAACAAAGGACCCAACGGAGCAACATAACCTGGTCGAGAAGCATGTTGGCCTGGTTAAACGGATCGCTTATCACCTGGTGAGCCGTTTACCTGCAAGTGTTCAGGTCGAAGATTTGATACAAGCGGGCATGATCGGTTTGCTTGAGGCATCGCGTAACTATAATCCGCAACAGGGTGCCAGTTTTGAGACTTATGCTGGTATTCGCATTCGAGGCTCAATGCTTGATGAGATAAGGCGTTCAGACTGGACACCGCGTTCAGTGCATCGAAAAGTAAGGATGGTTGCAGATGCGGTTAGACAAATAGAAAACGACATGGGCCGTGATGCACGTGACCATGAAGTAGCTGAATTACTGGATATGGATATTAATGAGTATCACCAGATTTTACAGGATGCAGCAGGGTGTCGTGTATTCAGTTTTGAAGACCCTGGTTTCTTTGGTGAAGAAGGTGGAACAGCATCAGTTGCTGAAACGAAACAGCATGGTCCGATGGAAGTATTGCAGAATGAAGACTTTCAGAATGGTTTATCTGAATCAATTTCAGGGCTACCAGAGCGTGAACGTTTGGTGATGTCACTTTATTACGATGAAGAATTGAATTTAAGAGAAATCGGAGAAGTACTGGGAGTAAGTGAATCGCGTGTATGTCAAATTCACGGGCAGGCACTTATACGACTTCGCGCACGCATGACGGAGTTTTTCCCTAAATCAAAAGATTAAGGTGTTATTTTTTTTTGAATGAATCGAGTTAGTTGGTGGATAACTCACTGTTAGGAGGTTGTTTTGGACAACAATATGAAAATCCTGGTCGTTGATGATTTTTCAACAATGCGACGCATTATTAAAAATCTGTTAAGAGATCTCGGGTTTAATAACACGCAAGAAGCAGACGATGGCAAAACAGCATTGCCTATGTTGCAAGCCAATGACTTTGATTTTCTCGTCACTGACTGGAATATGCCAGGTATGACGGGAATAGAATTACTCAAAGCAGTCAGGGCGGATGCAAAATTGGCATCAATGCCGGTCTTGATGGTGACGGCCGAACAAAAACGCGACCAAATTGTGGAAGCAGCGCAAGCTGGCGTGAATGGTTATATTGTTAAACCGTTTACTGCGGCGACGTTAAAAGAAAAGATCGATAAAATATTTGAACGCATTGAGAGCGCATAACCACCAGGGGATGATGAATGAGTGAGGAAAAAGATTCAGTAATCAGTGACGCGACTCTACAAAATGCACATAAACTGGTTGATAGTATTGAATCCGGTAATTTGGATGAAGCACGGACTATTATGGATGAGATTGCCAGCTTGAGAGAAATGGACCTGTTTTGTGAAATGGGTAAATTAACGCGAGAGTTGCATGATTCATTAAATAATTTCAAGCTTGATACTAAAATGTCGGGATTGGCAGAAAATGAAATACCAGATGCAAAAGAGCGTTTAAATCACGTTATCAGCATGACAGAAGAAGCAGCAGATAAAACAATGACTGAAGTTGAGGCGGCAATACCGTTATCTGATGACATTAAATCGTGCTCGCTGGAATTGCAGGAAAGGTGGAATAAATTCAAGGACCGTCAGCTGAATGCAGATGAATTTCGTGAATTATCTAAAGATCTTGAAGAATTTTTCCCTAAAATTTCATCTGGAACCGTGACACTGAATGCACACTTGAATGAAATTTTATTAGCGCAGGGTTTTCAGGATCTAACCGGGCAAATTATCAGACGTGTGATTACTCTGGTGCATGATGTTGAAGAAGGCCTTGTCGATTTAATTAAAATGTCCGGAACGCAAGCAAAAGAGAAAAAGAAAGCAGAAGATGGTGCATTGGATATTACGGCAGAGGGCCCAGTCGTGCCAGGCGTTGCCCATGCCAGTGAAACGCTTGATGGACAGGATGATGTAGACGACCTGTTATCTAGCCTGGGATTTTAAGGGGATTAGAAGTGGCGATTGAAGCGGATGATGAGATCTTACAGGACTTTCTGGTAGAAGCGGGAGAGATTCTCGAACAGCTGAATGAACAGCTGGTAGAACTGGAGCAAAACCCACAAGATCTGGATCTACTGAATGCAGTATTTCGTGGATTCCATACTATAAAAGGTGGGGCGGGTTTTCTGACATTGGATCCCATGGTGGCTGTCTGCCATCGTGCAGAAGATGTGTTTAATGTTTTACGAACAGGTGATATTACTCTAGACGCATCTATGATGGATAGCTTTCTGGCTGTTCTCGATATACTTAATGACCAGTTCGCGCGTATTACTGATGGTGAAGACCCCGTAGCGGCTGATGATGCATTGCTGCTTGCATTGGAAAAAATGACTACCGGTAGTAGTGATGAAGAAGTGCCCAGTGCCCCGGTTGAAGAGGTGAAACCCGAAGCTGTTGTTGAACAAGTGGCTGAGCCTGCGAGAGAAACAGATCCGCAGGGTGATATTACTGATGATGAATTCGAAGCACTGTTAGATACATTACAAGGATCAGGTGATGCACCTAAAACGGGATCGAGTGCTGATGTTAAACCAGAACCTGCTGGAAATGATAGTCCTGGAGGGGATGCGATCAGTGATGAAGAATTTGAGGATTTGCTAGATCAGTTGCACGGTGATGGAGGGGGGCCTACAGCTAAGTCAACAGCAGAAGATAAAGTGGCCTCAACTGATGCCGGTTCAGATGAGATTAATGATGATGAATTTGAAGCAATGCTTGATCAAATGCATGGGGCAGGTAAAGGTCCAACCGTAACAGCAGGTGATAGTACAACGCCGACTGATGTAGATAAGGGCAGTGCGGAAACACCAAAGGCACCAGAGCCGGCTAAAAAAGTTGTTAGTGCTGATGATGCCAAAAGTGCCAAACCTGCAGCAACTAAACAAGTAGCTAAACCTACAGCGGAAGCGACCGTCCGTGTTGATACCAGGAGACTGGACGACATAATGAACATGGTAGGTGAGCTGGTGCTTGTGCGCAACCGCTTGCATACGCTTAAAGAAGCTATGAATGACGAAGAGGTATCCAAAGCTGTTTCCAATCTGGATATCGTTACCTCTGATTTACAATCCGCCGTTATGAAGACACGTATGCAACCGATCAAGAAAGTATTTGGTCGTTTTCCACGTGTTGTAAGAGATTTGGCTCGTAGCCTGAAAAAAGAGATTAACCTTGAAATGGTGGGTGAAGAAACCGATCTTGATAAAAATCTAGTAGAGGCGCTTGCTGATCCACTTGTGCATCTGGTTCGAAATTCGGTAGACCATGGTATAGAAATGCCAGATGAGCGCCAGGCATTGGGCAAACCCAGGGCAGGCTCGGTTGTATTGTCTGCTGCACAGGAAGGTGATCATATATTGCTTACTATTCTGGATGATGGTGCGGGAATGGATCCTGATGTTCTCAGAGAAAAAGCAGTTGAAAAAGGTTTGATGGATACTGAAAGTGCTGCACGGCTTGATGATAAGGAATGTTATGACCTGATTTTCCACCCAGGGTTTTCTACGAAAGCAGAAATATCGGATGTATCTGGTCGTGGTGTCGGCATGGATGTTGTGAAAACACGTATTTCGCAATTGAATGGTTCAATTGAAATTGATTCACAAAAAGGAAAAGGCACTACGCTTAGTATAAAGTTACCATTAACCTTGGCGATTTTACCAACCCTTATGGTGAAAGTGGGAGCGCGAAATTTTGCTTTACCACTGACCAGTGTGAATGAAATATTTCACCTTGAATCGTTTACAACGAATGTGGTTGATGGCCAGCTAACTGTGATGGTGAGGGACAAGGCAATGCCCTTGTTCTATCTGACTAAATGGTTAGTAACCAGTATGGATGATAAGGAAGCGAGCGAAGATGTAGAAGAGCAGGTTGTTGTTACACATTTAGGTAATCAACGAATTGGTTTTGTCGTCTCGCAGGTTGTCGGGCAGGAAGAAGTCGTTATAAAACCGCTTGGCCATTTATTGCATGGTCTGGATGGTTTCGCAGGTGCAACTATAACAGGCGATGGACGTATAGCATTGATACTCGATGTGCCGAGTCTAATGCGCGCACATGTCCGCTAACAGGAATGAAAGTGTATGACAGTAAAGGTTCTTGTTGTAGACGATTCGGGTTTTTTTCGACGACGTGTCATCGAGATGCTAAGTGGAGATTCGCGTCTTGAAGTAGTAGGTCAGTCAGCTGACGGGCGTGAGGCTATTCGAAAAACACAAGAATTAAAACCCGATGTCATAACAATGGATATCGAGATGCCTGTTATGGACGGTATAACGGCGGTTCGTCGTATTATGGCAATTCAGCCAACACCAATTCTGATGTTTTCATCACTCACTCATGAGGGTGCGCAATCTACATTCGAAGCACTTGAGGCAGGTGCAGTAGACTATTTGCCCAAGAATTTTCATGAATTATCAAACAAGCGTGACGAAGTTACACGTTTATTATGCTCCCGAGTATGGTCTGTTGGTCAAGCAGGGGCAAAACGTCCACCTTCCGTATCAACGGCGAGTCCTGCACCTGCCAGAAGAGCGACGGGCTCAACAATACCAGCACTAAATCGAACAACACCTTCAGCTTCCAAGGGAAGTTTTAAACTATTGGCAATAGGCTCGTCTACAGGTGGCCCAGTTGCCTTGCAGGAGGTGTTGACCAAATTACCAGGTGATTTTCCATTACCTATTGTCCTGGTGCAGCATATGCCAGGTTCTTTTACTCAGGCATTCGCAAAAAGACTTGATCAGATGAGTAAAATAGAAATTAGGGAAGCGCAGGATGGTGATCAACTAAAACCAGGTCTCGCTTTACTCGCACCTGGAGGCAAACAAATGTTGATCGAAGGCCGTGGTGATACGCTCCGTATACGTATTACTGAAAGTGAACCAGGTCAGAATTATAAACCTTGTGTTGATGTTACGTTTAGTTCGATAGCAAAGGTAATGCCTTCGAAAACGTTAGCAGTCATCATGACGGGTATGGGTGCTGATGGGCGTGAGGGATCCAGAGTCTTGAAGCAGGGGGGGTCGACAATCTGGGCCCAGGATGAAGCAACCAGTGTTATCTATGGTATGCCGATGGCAGTTGCAGAAGCAGGTATTGCAGAAAAAATTTTGCCACTACCTGATATTGCGACACAGATCGTGAATAATGTCTAAGCCATTTGACATATTGACCGTGCTAGGGCTTTTAATAGCGCTGGCCGCAATACTGGGCGGTAATTTGCTTGAAGGTGGTAAAACACAAACACTGGTCCAGTTTACTGCGTTTGTGATTGTTTTGGGTGGTACTTTGGGTGCCATTATGGTTCAGACACAGCGTCCGATTTTCCTCCGTGCAATGCGAATGTTGTCATGGGTATTTTCACCACCTGTGATTGAGTATGAAAGCACCATAAAAAAAATAGTCAGCTGGAGTCAAACAGCACGTAAAGAAGGTTTGCTAGGTCTTGAAAGTATTGCTGATGCAGAAAAAGACGATTTTGCACGTAAAGCTTTGCAGTTGCTGGTTGATGGAAGTGAGCCTGAAACGATCCGAAGTATTCTGGAAGTGGATATTAATAGCCATGAAGAAACGCAGACTAGTGCAGCCAATGTTTATGAGGCTATGGGGGGTTATGCTCCAACGATAGGAATTATTGGTGCAGTGATGGGTTTGATTCATGTCATGAATAACCTGGCTGATCCGGATGCATTAGGTGCAGGTATTGCAGTTGCATTTGTTGCAACGATTTATGGTGTCGGTTTGGCCAATCTTTTTTTTCTGCCAGTTTCAAATAAATTAAAGTCATTAGTTAATAGGCAAATACGTTTTTATGAAATGGTCGTAGATGGCGTAAGTTCGATTGCGGAAGGAGAAAATCCACGTAATATCGAAACAAAACTTCAGGGTTATTTACATTAAATATTATGAGGCGCAGCAGAAAACAATTTGCGGCAGACGCGAATAAAGATCGTTGGATGGTTTCGTACGCCGATTTTGTCACGCTTTTGTTTGCGTTTTTTGTAGTGATGTATGCTGTCTCATCCGTGAATGAGGGTAAATATCGAGTTTTATCTGAATCATTGTCTACGGCATTTAACGTTGAGGCGCGCACGCTTGAGCCTATACAGGTAGGCGCGATAAAACGGTCTGGAGATCCCACGTCAATTACCTTGGTTAAACGACCCGTGGCCATTGATCGCTCTGATGTACCTAAACCTCCGCCTGTTCCACGTGTTGGTGAAATAGAAGACGCAGGCGATAAACCAATGAAGGTATTGTTTGAGGGTGTACGCGCATCGATTGCAACGCTGTCTGATAAAGATTTGATTAAGGTTAGTAATAATGAGTTTGGTGTTGAAATAGAAATCAGTACCAGTGTTTTATTTGAAAGTGGTGGAACGAGATTGGAAGATCAGGCAACACCTGTATTGGTTAAGCTGGCCGACGTGCTTAAACCATTCCCTCATGATATTAATGTGCAAGGTTATACGGATAATGTCCCTACGCAAGGAAATGTTTACCCATCGAACTGGGAACTTTCAGCTGCGCGTGCGGCCAGCGTTGTTCAGTTATTTGCGCGTTTCGGTATTCAACAAAATCGTTTGTCTGCTACTGGTTATGGTGAATTTCGTCCAATAGCTGACAATGAAACAGAAGCAGGCCGACGTAAGAATCGACGAGTTATTATTTTCGTACCTTCGTACAAGGATCAAGCTGCGGTGACCAAGGCGATCAGGCGTTTAGGTGCGCAGCTTGATCGTGGTATTGCATTTGATAAAACTGCCACAGGTAATGCAAGGGAAGGCTTCAGGGAAAATATCAGGGAATCTGCGCCACGCATAGTGGATGCTCCACTTAATGAGACACGTTTTTTCAATCCGGCACCTAGATCGCAAACCACAGGTAATTCGGCTGTTGCGGAACCGGTAGCCCCTAGAGTTAGCGCACCTGCAAACAACTCAAACGTTGAAGTGGATATTGATGGACCACATATTGGCCGACAACCTATCAGAGGTAGGCTAGCGGCTCCTAGTGAAACAATTCCCGTTGCACCACCACAGCTGGAGCAACGATAATGAAGATATGGAGCGTAGCAAATCAAAAAGGTGGTGTGGGTAAAACAACCACGGCGGTGTCATTGGCGGGACTATGCGTGTTACATGGTGCCAAAGTATTATTGGTAGATATGGACCCGCATGGTTCCTTAACGTCATATTTTGGTTATGACCCCGAAAGCATTCAGCCCAGTTTGTATGATATTTTTCAAACCGGCCAAACAGACAAGGCGTTTACGAAATCATTAATACGACCTACTGCGCTTAAAAATTTAAGTTTATTGCCGGCTTCTACTGCTATTGCCACACTGGATAAACAACTCGGTGCGAAAAGTGGTATGGGACTGGCCGTAGTTAACGCGATACAACATGTGAATGATGATTACGATCACGTGTTTATCGATTGCCCACCTATGCTGGGTGTTTTGATGGTTAATGCATTAGCAGCCTGTGATCATCTGGTTATTCCTGTGCAGACTGAGTTTCTTGCAATGAAAGGGCTGGAGCGCATGCTGAATACATTGAATATGATCGAAAAGGCAAAATCAATTCATATTAATTACACGATTGTGCCTACCATGTTTGATAAACGTACCCGTGCCTCACTCGAAAGTCTGGAGTATTTACGCGATAACTATGATGAACATTTGTGGCAAGGTGTGATCCCCATTGATACGCGCTTCAGGGAGTCAAGCCGTGAAGGTAAGCCCATTAGTCATTTTCGTGTCAGTACACGTGGTTCGCGTGCTTATTCCTTATTACTGGATACATTATTACAAAACCAAAATACAAATATACAGGCAGTATCTCTATGAGTCGGGATGTTAAAAAATCAGGTTTAATGCAACAGCAAACTGCCGTGATGGCATACCTTGAGGATTTGTTAAAGGAAGTGCCGGAACAGTTAGAAGCAGAAATGCCGGATAATGTTGTTGAAGTATTTCCAAAACAAAAAATACCTGCGCCGAAGGAAGATGCTCGACCTGCGAATGATCCAACTAACGTTCCGGAATCAAAACCGCAAAAACTTGCAGCAAAACAAAAACCTGAACCTGAGCAAAAGCCAGAGATTGAATCTGAGCCTGAGACGCTAAAAAAAATACCCGATTGGGCTGAGCAAGAGTTTCAGTGTTTGTTATTCCATGTTGTTGGTATTACGTTGGCCGTACCCTTGGTTAAACTAAATGGTGTTATACCATGGAATGACGAATTGACACCCATGCCAGGACATTCAGCTGCTTTTCTTGGCATATTGCGTCATTTGGATAAAAACGTGCAGGTTATGGACACTGCTGAAGTCATATTACCAGATGGGCAACGACAGCAAATATCACCGGTAGCAGACAGAGTACAAAAAATTCTGTTGATGGATGAAGGTAAATGGGGATTGGCATGTGATGATATTGGCGAGGTCATTTCACTGAAAAACACAGATGTTCGCTGGCGAACGGCCGAAGGCCGACGTGCCTGGTTGGCGGGAACGGTTTCTGAGCGGCTTTGTGCTCTGTTAGATACCGATGCGCTGGCAATAATCCTGGCAGGTGACGAAAAAAGCTAAACTTTTTATCATTTCTGTCGAGAAAATAGATGCAGGTTCATCGTTTTATGGCATGAAACCTGCAATATTTAATTCAAAGAACCGCAACATGACCGAAATTTGACGATTATTGGCCATGTACCGAAGACAAAAAAGGTGGATAAACAAATGAGCCAAGCAGTAGAAAGTGGATTTGATGATGTAATTCAATGGGTTACTTTCAGACTGGATAATGAGACCTATGGTATCCGGGTTATGCAGGTACAGGAAGTCCTTAGGGTGTCAGAAATTGCGCCTGTACCAGGTGCGCCAGATTATGTAATGGGTATCATCAACCTCCGAGGAAATGTAGTGACGGTTATTAATACCCGTATACGTTTTGGCCTCTCATTAACGGAAAATGATGATGATTCACGTATCGTTATTCTTGAATCGGAAGATAATGTTGTTGGGATATTGGTAGACAGTGTTGCTGAGGTAGTTGATCTTAAGCAAGATCAAATAGAAACATCTCCTAATGTAGGTAATGACGAAAGTGCAAAATACATAGAGGGAGTTGCAACGCTGGAAGGCAGTTTATTAATTCTGATAGACATTAATAAATTATTGACTGATGAAGAATGGTCGGAGTTGGATGGTTTTTAATGATCCAATGGATGCATGGACGATATTCCAAACATAACTCCTGTCAAACCACTCTGGCCTAAACGTCCGGAAGAAAATGATCAGAAGCAGGAACAGCATCGCGAAGATGATGAAAAAGAGCAAAAGAAAAATAATGAGACTAATAAACAGGATCCACATGACCCGGATTATGATGGTCAGATAGATGAGTATGTATAGAGGTGTCAGTCATGTTTGAAAATTTAATTATTCCCGGATTGTTTGTTACTACATTTAGCATGATTGTGCTTTTTGTTGTTGATCAGATCAGGTTATCGAAATTACGTCATCAGGTGACAGCACAATCAGATTTGATAGACATACTTAAAAATGATATTCGCGCCCTGTTTGCGGGGTCAGTCGGTGAAGATAGTCGGTTATACAAACTAGAAAAACGTACACGACGTATCAAGGAAAGGCAGGAGCAACTCGAAAACAGTAAACATGCAGAGCGCCCTTACGAGCAGGCAATTCGTATGGTGCAGAAAGGCACCAGTATTGAAGACTTAATGACAGTGTGTAATCTGAGTAAAGGTGAAGCTGATCTCATTATGATGATGCATGGAGAAAACAAATTGTCTGGTGATGCTAACGAGCAGTATCACTAACCTGTAATAATCAGGCAACCTATTTCACACTCCAGTGAAGGCAAGCAGTACGCAAGTATACTTCCTCTTTTAGGGACCGTTAGGTCCCTTCTTTTTTTTAACTGGCAGTAATTCAGATGTCGACATGTTTTCCTGTGTTGTTTGTGGGACCGGGCAAATTCGGTCTGCCATCAGATAAGCAAATGCGATAACCCGTGCAATAGCAAGGTATAAGGATTTGGGTATTTCATCGCCTAAGTCGATCTGTGCGAGTACCTGGGCCAATAACATATCTTCATACATGGGAATATCATATTCTTTAGCTATTTGTTTAATGTGTCTGGCAATCTCATCTTCACCCTTGGCGGTTACTCTGGGAGCATTTTTACCGTCATATTGTAGAGCGATGGCGATATCGGCTTTTTTATTGTTATGTTTGCTCATGCCTTTTCATCCAGGATATTTTTGTTTATAGACTGGTTAAAGTTGGCAGGAGGAGATCCTCGAATGCAATTAAGCTGATCCACAATCAATCCACTACCTTCAAGCTCGGTCTGTAAATATTGTATATGTTGATTAAAAGTAGCCACAGTTTGTATTTGCTCTGACCAGAATGTGATGGATGTTTTTTTCTGGTGAATACTGATGGTGCTGTATACCTGACCTAATTCTTCAATGTTGAAAGCGATCTGTATCGTCCATCCGATTTTTTCATTTTCCTGTTCACTGTGGCTATGTTGTTCTTTTTCAATCTTGAACTGAAAAAGGTCAAGGTTGTTGTTGTTTTTGATCGGTATCTCAAAAACCCATGAAGGTTTTTGCTCGGGTTCAATTGGTTGTTGTGTTAACTGAGTTAACTGAATACGTGATAGTGAAGCGTCAACATCCTTAAGAAAAAAAGACAGGATTTTTGTCAGGCTATCGAGTTTTGAAAATCGTGCCGAAGGTCGGACGCTTTCTATATTCATGTCGACCTTGAAAGGCATGGCGGTCGGGTAAAATGGAGTAGAGCGTGTTTCCATACCTGGTAGTTGCCCAGGTGTAAAATGTTGCAGACTGATATGCGCTGGTATGGTCTGGTTTGTCCCGGGATTAACCGGGACGCCATTTACTAGCACGACTGGTTTTGGGGTAGCAGTATTACCTGGCAGGCCAATACCAGGTAATGATGAAGTTGTCGGGTTGATGGGTAGACTGCTATTGCCAGTAGTACCCGTTACGGTATTGGTTGCAAGCTGATTTACGGCTGACTGTGTAGCCGTACTTTGGGTTGCACCTGAGGACGCGGTCGTATTACTGATTAATTGGGCATCAGGTCGCAGGAAAGTGCCTGTGGGTGCCTGGCTATAATGTTGGCGCAGAAAAATAAATCCGGAACGGTTAAAAGGGGATTGTAACGTCTGGCTGTTTGCCTGAGTGTAGGTTGTAGCGGTTTCAGGCGTTGGTTTGGCCGCACTGTCAGGTAACGCAGCGTGTTGTTGTAAAACTTGCTGTAAACGTAATAAATTAACCTTGAAATCACTGTTAAAGCTGTTGACGGTATTATTATTCTGAGTCAGTTTTGCTTCAAGAAATATCCCCGAATTGCTGATAGCATTTCTGACAGCATCAGCAGAACGTAGTGAACTCACATCTACTATTGATTGATACAGTTGTTTTATCGCTATTTGTACTTTCTCAGGTAATGTAGCTAATTGTTTCTGTGTCACTAGCTCGACCAGATCGCTGAGTAACTGAGCCTGGCTTTGTTGCTTTGGCAATACAGATCGTATTGCTGATTCTATGAGCTGTTGTAACCTGACTTGTGAAATAGGCTGCAAGAAAGGTTGTTCCCCCGATCTGATGACTTCCAGTGTCAGTTTTTGGCCTATTCTGACCTCGGTATCTATCTGCGCAGTCAATAAAGTGGCGCCAATCCGCAACTGAACCAGGCCATCAACCACATCTGATACTACGCGTGCCTGAACAACTTGTCCTGGCTGCCAGTTTATTCGCTCACCAGCTACTTGGCGGGGATTAAGCAGCGACTGGAAAAGATTGTTGGTTGAGGGTATTTGCATTGATTTTTAAGGTATTTTATCTGCTTAGTACTGAGTGTGGCTGAAAAAGGCTGGCCAATGAACCTGTGCTGGCTAGTTATAAGACAACATTAACACTATTTCTAATTTAATCAGCAATATAACGTTATATCTACCTTATTAACGGCATAAAATCTGCATAATGAAGCATTATGATTAATAAAGATAATAGTCGCTATCTCTGGTATACCCGAAATAAACACGGTACCAAAGGGCCATTTACCATCGGTATGGTGCAGCGATTTATTTTGATTGGTCGACTCAGTATGGATGACGAAGTCAGCACTGATAAACGAGTCTGGAAAACCATAAAAACTGAACCTGTGGTGATTCCGGATGAGATGCGCCATGTACACACAGAGGACGACCATGAACGGTTATTACAGGCACAGCTAAGAGAAGACGAGCGCTCCAAAGACAGACGCAGAGAAAAGCTGGGTGAGTTTCAGGGGAGGCGTAATAAAACTGATCGTCGTCAATCAGAAGCAGTCGTAACGCGCGCTCATCGTGAAGTCAGAAATCATGTGCAGGAAGACGTTGATCCCAGTCCACGTAATATTATCCCTGGTCTGTTCAGTGTAGGTTTGGTAGTTGGTCTGATTTTCTTAGGTATTTACATATATCTTGAACAGGAGAAAACGCCCGTTCAGGTATCTAATTGTAATGCTGTCCCTGAGCCCGGAGTGAACTGGAATCACTGTCAGCTTGAAGGTATCCAGCTATCAGGTAAAGATCTGCGAGCTGCAAAACTTAATAACACTATCCTTACGGGTGCAAATTTGGGTGACACACAGTTGAGTAAAGCTGACCTGGCTTATGCGAATATGAGTATTGCTTCGCTTGTTGGGGCTGATCTGGTTGAATCAATTTTAAAGGGAGCCAATCTTCGTGGTGCTAATTTGAGTAACGTTAATTTTACAAATGCAGATCTATCCTATGCAGACCTGAGTGGCGCCTACATAGAAGGTGCAGATTTTTCAAATGCCATTTTATATCGAACTATCTGGGTTGACGGGAGGCAGTGTTTACCTGGTTCGGTAGGGGAATGTAAAAATTAGTGTGATGATATTAACTATCTCATTTTATCATTTCTGTATGGTAACGATAAACTTTTAATGAATCAGACCAATGGTTCTCTGGTAATCCAGCCTTTAATTTTAAGTGGCGAAAAAAATCTTCAGGTTCAGATAATGATTCCCATACAGAGGGTAAAAAGGTACCACGTCGACCTTTGTCTTGCAGAATTAAGCCATCAATCCCTGGCTTGATTTGATTTACAAGATCCTTTTCATCATCGAAATGCATTGCAGTTGCCGGTGTTAGAATGGAAACATGTATGTCGAGCTTGTTGAATTCCTGCTGTGTAACGGCCGGGAACCGTGGGTCAGAAAAAGCAGCAGCGTATGCGTTACGCTCTATATCATCTATCAAGGGCTGCATTGCTTCAAGATTACCAATGCACCCACGTAATTGATGGTTGATTTCAAGGGTGACAAAACAGGCGCCTTTCTCAAGTAATGGCTCAGGTATATTCTGATGATCTGGTTTTATCAGTTTATTGTGTTCGAGAGCATAGGCGATTGACTGTCGAGCCTTGTCAAGTATCAGGGTTCTGTATTGCTGGAAAGACATAACTTTATCAGGCGCTGTAGTCAGGTTTTAATCAAAAGACGAAGATGAATCATTGTAAAAAAGATAGGCGCCATATCCGACAACCTGATCTTTAGAACCTGCGGTATCACCTGAGTTTCTCAGGTCGAGTGTGGAAACGTGTAAATTTTTTCTTCGCGCTACTTCAAGCAGGCCGTTTACAGGGTTACGTCCACACGCATTCTCGTATTGAATATTTTCAAATGCCAGTGATTCGATGGCCTCAGTTGTTTTGCTATCGAGTATTTGTGCGGTTTTATAATCATGATAGTGACTCAGGTCGGAGCTGATCACAATCAGGGTTTCATCTCCTCCCCAAAGCAATTCGAGCACTTCTGCAACGTCTTTAGCAGAGGTGTCACCTACGACGATAGGTACTACTTCAAATTGTTTTAGTGTCAGTTGTAAAAAAGGTAATTGAACTTCCAGACTATGTTCAAGCAGGTGAGCATCATTTCTGATTTGCACCTGGGGAAGGTGAGTAATTTTTTCAATTGCCTTTTGATCTATGTTGATAGCCCCTAGTGGTGTGATAAAACGATCATCACTAGTGATGCCGAGTCCAGTCAATGGAACACGATGGCTTGGGCCGAGCATGACAACGCGTTTAATCGTCTCCCGGAGTGGTGCCAGGCACGCGTAGGCACTACCAGCGATTGGGCCGGAATAAATATAACCCGCATGAGGGACAATCAATGCCTTGGGGTGATATTTGCATTTTTCTTCAGATTGCAAATAGGCTAAAACGGTTGACTCCAGTTGAACGGGGTTATCCGGATAGAAAAGTCCTGCCACGGCTGGTTGACGGTCATTCATAAATGCAATCCATCTCTAACAATATGTTCTATATTGATAGTAGTACTAAGGGGTCATCATTGTAATAACAAGTCTAATTTTATCTTCCTTAGGCTTTATTGACATAAATCATGTTATAACAATATTAACATTGAGATCTGCCGGATTAGGCCATATGTTATTTATACTTGTTTTGTGAGGTATTCTGATGTCCGTTATAGATTCAATTCATGAAACCCGTTATTGGCATAAACTTGACGATGGCAGGGTGCAATGTGATCTATGTCCACGTGAATGTAAATTGCATGAAGGGCAACGTGGTTTGTGTTTTGTGCGGGCCAACACAGATAACAAGATCGTGCTGACTACCTATGGACGTTCAAGCGGGTTTTGTGTCGATCCCATAGAAAAGAAACCACTCAATCATTTTCTGCCTGGTACACCCGTGCTTTCATTTGGTACAGCGGGTTGTAATCTTGCCTGTAAATTTTGTCAGAACTGGGATATCAGTAAATCACGCGAAATCGATACGCTGGCTGATCAGGCGTCACCAGAAAAAATTGCTCGTGTCGCAAAAGACCTGGGATGTCGCAGTGTTGCCTATACGTACAATGATCCCGTAATTTTTATGGAATATGCTATTGATGTCGCCAAGGAATGCAAAAAGCTGGACATTAATTCCGTTGCTGTGACTGCAGGTTATATTCATGATGAACCACGTAAGGAATTTTTCCAGTACATGGATGCGGCGAATGTCGATCTAAAGGCATTTACTGAAGAGTTTTACTGGCAGCTGACCGGAGGACATTTGCAATCGGTACTGGATACATTGATTTATATTAAACAGGAAACCAATGTCTGGCTCGAGATTACAACATTACTGATCCCTGGGAAAAATGATTCTGATGAAGAGCTGAATAAAATGACATGCTGGATTCTGGATAATCTCGGACCTGATGTACCATTACATTTTTCGGCATTTCACCCTGATTATAAAATGCAGGATATCCCGGCAACACCTCAGCAGACGCTGACACGTGCTCGCGAGATTGCCATGAAAAATGGCTTGCGATATGTGTATACGGGCAATGTGCATGACAAGCAGGGCGAGAGCACCTATTGTCATCACTGCCAGTCAATGTTGATAGGCAGGGACTGGTATGTCTTGTCTGACTGGAACCTGGATGAAAAAGGTTGTTGTAAAAAATGTGGGGAAAAGTGCCCAGGACTGTTTGAAGGTCGTCCAGGTAACTGGGGCGCAAAACGCCTGCCGGTTTCCCTTCAGTCTTACACTTAAGCTTGCGTAACAGATGTTATGACATCAATAACCAGCGTCGCAATATAATAAATTCGCCCGATTTTTCCTGTTATTCCTAAATGATTTAGCAATCAGACCGATGTATAGGGTCTAACGATGACATGGAGAGAACAATGGGGGATGTTCAAGACCTGGTGAACAGTATTCAGGATGACTTCAAGGCAGGAAAACTCAAGGTACCCAGTCTTCCCGAGGTGGCAATCAAAATCAATAAATATGTAGGTGATCCTGATGCGAATATGGCCAATATGGCCAAGATTATTCAACTGGACCCTGCGCTGACAGCAAAATTGCTGCAGGCTGCCAATAGTGCTTTATATGGTAAAAGCGGGCAGGTAGCGGATTGCCGCACGGCCATCGCGCGCCTGGGCATGGAGACAACACGAAATATGGTAATGAGTTTTGCATTAGGGCAAACTTTTAATCAGGGTTCTGCTGTAGTGAAAGATATCGCACGTTCTATCTGGAATAAAAGTAGTGAAGTTGCGGCCATTAGTTATGTGCTCGCACGCGTGACAATGGGGATGATTCCTGACAAGGCATTACTGGCAGGGTTGGTACATAATATTGGTGCTATCCCGATATTGCGTTATGTTGCTGATTATCCTGAATTGAGGAAAAATCGCGTTATGATCAACGATCTTATTAGTCGTTTATCAAGTAAATTAGGTAGTATGGTGTTGCGTCAGTGGTCATTTGATAAAGACCTTATTGAAGTACCGGGTCAATTACTTAATAGTAATTATAATCCGGATGAACAGATAAACTACGTCGATATCGTGATTGTGTCCAACGTGCATAGTCAGTTTGGTAAAGACGATCAAGTTGGTCCAAATTTGCATGAGGTAGCCTCGTTCAAGAAACTACCATTATTTCAAATAGGGCCGGATGCCAGTATTGAGTTGTTATATGAAGCAAAAGAAGAAATTAATTCACTCACCAGAATGTTGACATCGATTGCCTAGTGACAGCAGAGATTAAATGTAAATTAGTGGCAAACGCGTGACAAAAATGGCTAGATTTTATCTGTATAGTCCTTATTTTCACTCTAATTCCTTATTTCTATTACCTTTAGTCAGAATAAGTTAAACTCTTTATTCCTCATCAAGCAAAATCTTTCAAGGGAATCAGCATGAATTCAAAAGCACGTATTGGTATTGTTACCGTCTCTGACCGAGCCAGTAGAGGGGAATATGAAGACCTGGGTGGACCTGCAATACATGAATGGGTCGCGCAAGCCCTGTCGTCAGAGTGGGAAGCGGTGGCACGTGTTATTCCTGATGAACAAACATTAGTAGAAGAAACCCTGAAAGAACTTTGTGACAACCAGGAGTGTTGTCTGGTTGTCACAACCGGTGGTACCGGGCCTGCAAAACGGGATATTACACCGGAAGCGACTGAAGCGGTCGCAGACAAGATTATGGATGGATTTGGTGAGCTAATGCGCTCGGTATCACTGCAATTTGTGCCAACAGCCATTCTGTCACGTCAAACGGCCGTTATACGAGGTAACTCACTAATTGTTAACTTACCAGGTAAACCTTCGGCTATCTCTGATTGTCTCAAGGCCGTATTCCCGGCTATTCCTTACTGTATTGACCTGATAGAAGGCCCTTTTCTTGAAATAAATGAAGAATTTATCAAGATTTTCCGTCCCAAGTCGAAATAATAGTAAACCATACCAAATTGAGGTCTGACTATGGCAATTAAACCTGAACAGATACGTCCGGGTGGCTGTTATAGCAATGGCGAATTTGGACAAAAATGGACCGTATGGCAAATAGCTGAAATAAGTTTTGATGCGGCCAATGTTGAAGTGGTCCGATACAGGATTCTTGTTGGTTCAAATCGTCGAAAATACCAGACTATAACAAGAGAAGAATTTACACGTTTGGTACGTTATGAGGTTGAGTTAATGGAAAGCACCTGGCAAAGAGTCGTATAACCGGTTAACAAAAATGAAGCGATAGAGATGAAAAATAATCTGGTTTATCTTTTGATAGTCAATTTTTTTGTCATTATTCTATTGGTATGGATAGGTAATACACGTATTCATGATTTTAAATCTTATCATGCCGCAATTGCACAGGAATCTGCCCAGTCCGCAGCGAATGCGATAGAGGGTTTTATTGCCGAGAAAAAAAGACAGGTTAATTTATTTAGTATCAACCATCTGGAGTTGATTAAACAGTTTGCCAATAACGGTCAAAATGAACATATTTACACTCAACTTCAAAGTCTTGTGGCGAGTTATTTTCCGGGTTATTTTACGTTTAATGTAGTTGATCAATCGGGTGAACTCGTTCGGGATGATTTTGATGGTTATATCGGGGTTATGTGCATGACAGACCTCATACGTTTTAATAGAAATGGTCGTCAGATGCCACGCGTCCACCCGAATGAATATTCTTATCATTTCGATGTGCTTGCCCCGTTAGATATTGATAGGCGTAAAAAAATTCTGTTTGTGAGTTTTCATGCAGATATGATTGGCGTATTACTTGAAAGTGCTCGAACGAGCGGTCATCAGTTATTGTTGATTAATCCTGATGCCTCAAATTTAATTGAAGTAACAAAAGATGGATCGAGAATCAAATGGGACAGAGCAGATTACAGGTTGTCTAAAGAAGAGCTTGATCGAGTAATATCTACAAAGTCTGTACCCAATTCTGTTTGGAGTGTAGTCGATCTCCATCATCTACAATTGTTTGAAGATTTTATCTATACAGTGTTAAAACAATCTCTTCTGATCTTTGTAATATTCGTTTTTATCAGTCTTGTGATGTATAAGCGAATTAAACGGGAGGAAAAATTGCGCAAGCAGGCTGATAAATACAAAGATGAATTTTTATCGGTAGTGAGTCATGAGCTACGGACACCTATTACCTCTATTAAAGGTGCGCTAGGTCTGGTCAATAACAGTGTTGTCGGCGAGATTAATCCTGAGGTTGAAGAAATGATCAGTATTGCACTAAATAATAGTGAACGTCTTGCTGTCCTGATTGATGATTTACTTGATTCGCAAAAGATTGAATCAGGTAGTATGGAGTTTGGTTTTCATGAGCATGAGTTGGTGACACTAACCAGACAAGCGGTTCGTGACAATCAAGGTTATGCAGACAGATTTAATGTTAAGTTTAAGTTTCAAAGTAATGTTGAGGCAGTAATAGTGAATGTTGATGAGGTTCGTATCGGGCAAGTTTTGGCGAACCTGTTATCAAATGCTATTAAATATGGTGCATTGAACGACGAAGTTATAATAACGATTAATGTAACCGATAACGATGTGCGAGTCAGCGTTACCGATCATGGCGAAGGCATTCCACTGTTTTTTACCAACAGGGTATTCACGAAGTTTGCGCAATCAGATGCCAGTACAACCCGTAAGGTAAGTGGCACGGGACTCGGCTTAAGCATATCCAAACAAATAATCGAAAAACACGGTGGCAAGATCGGTTTTGATAGCCTTGTTGGGAAAGGCTCTACGTTTTATTTTGACCTACCTGTCCTGCATGTGACTTTAAGTCAGAATAGTTTACAAACTGATCATGATGGAACAATAGCCACTCAAAACAATTGATTATCGCCAGTTTCTGTATCAATTATCACCAGTGAGCTGAATTTATCCATTCACTAAGTATTTCAAATTTAAATCATTATTAACATTTCTCAATAATAAATAATTTTATTGTCAACCGTTATTCGGGTGAAACGTTCTATGTAGTTATGATGTACGGACTTCACCGTCTTGTGCGCATCATTTTCATAATTAATGAGGGTAGAACAATGAAAATAGAAGGATTTAACGCATTTAGATTCTGGTTGAAACCAGCAGGCCAGCAGATTTCGTTTTGGTTTGTAGCCTGTACGCTGGTTTTGGCGTCAGTATTTCTCATAGCATGCGGGGGCGGTGGTAGTACCGACAATGGATCAGGGGAGGTGCAAATAGGGCTGACTGATGCGAAAGGAGATTTCGCAAGTTACACCGTTGATGTCATCTCGCTTACCTTGACCAAACAAAATGGTCAGGTCGTAGAAACGTTACCACTTAATACGCGTGTTGATTTTGCTCAATACACCGATCTGACAGAGTTTTTGACAGCTGCCACCGTACCTGCAGGAGTTTACGTAAAAGGTACCATGCGGCTTGATTATAGTAACGCTGATATCTGGGTTGAAGATGTTTCCGGGAGTGCGGTAAAGGTTACAACTATTCTGGATGAAAATGGTAATGACGTTTCAGAATTACAGGTATCCGTTAATCTTGTCGACCGTAACCGCTTATTAATTGCTCCAGGGATACCTGCCCACCTGACACTCGATTTTGATCTCAAGACATCCAATACCGTTGTTTTTGATGCAAACGAGGTGCCGATTATCACGGTTGTACCACGGTTGGTTGCAGAGGTCTCTGCCGATGCACCTAAAAAACATCGTGTGCGCGGTCCATTAAAGGAAGTCAATGTGACCGAAAATACATTTAATATTTTTATGCGTCCATTCAGGCATCGCATGACTAACAGTGTTCGTCACTTTGGTGTATTGAAAATACATAGTATTGATAAGACTGCCTATGAAATTAATGGCGAGACTTATACTGGTGGAGAGGGGTTGGCGGAATTGGCCTTGCAAGCCAAGCTGACGGGGATCATCGCAATAGGTGATATTAAATTTAATCCGAGACGTTTTGTTGCACGAGAAGTGTACGCAGGGTCAAGCGTGCCAAGCGGTGAGATGGATGTCGTTAGAGGTAGCGTTACGGCGCGAACGGGTAATATCCTAACAGTGCATGGCGGCACGTTGATCAGAGCTGATGGCACGGCAAGCTTTAGAGAAAATATCACAATAACATTGGATGAAAGTACAAAAGTGACAAAGCAATTGTCTGCTGGTTTGTTTTCTATCAATGATATTTCAGTCGGTCAGCGCATTACTGTATTTGGTTCTGCTACTGTTGATGACCAGTCTGACGTTACATTGAGCGCTGAAAATGGTCATGCGCGAATGCATCTGTCGGTTGTACGTGGTTCTGTTTTAGGTCTGGTGTTTACTCCAGAGCAGCCACCCGAATACCCGTTTGTATTAAATGTATCCAGTATTAATGGCCGGAATGTCTTGTTGTATAACTTCGCTGGTACCGGTATCGATATGAATAATGATGCCAAGGCTGATTTCTATGAAATCAATACAGGTAATCTGGATGTGTCTGGAATTACTGTGGAGTCGCGTGTAGCAGTAGGCGGGTTTGTCACGCCATTTGGTTCGTCACCGGCAGATTTTGATGCACAGACGATTGTATCTTTACCTCTTGGGCTAAATGACTAGCTAAGTATTGAGGCTAACTATAATCCCCAGACCCTGATTAGATAAATCAGGTCTTGCCCCTCACTGATGAGGGGCTTTTTTTTGTTTTGTAATTGGTTAGACTAGGGAACGGTTAACTACCAGGTGTGTGGGAGAATTAAATGTATAAAGGCGCTTGTTTATGCGGTGCAGTTCGGTTTGAGATTAACGGCGAGATAAATAATATTGTTTATTGTCATTGTTCACAATGCCGCAAGGTCCAGGGCAGTGCGTTTGCGGTAAACGGTAATCTGGATGCAGATAAATTCATATTCACCCAGGGAGAAGAGTTGCTAACGGCCTATGAATCCACTCCCGGTCAGAAAAAATATTTTTGTAAACAATGTGGTTCACCCATTATGAGCAAAACAGACACAGCGCCAGACAAGGTGCGCGTGCGTCTGGGTACCATCGAGTCTGACATTACCGAAAGACCAGGTTGTCATATCTTTGTTGGGTCAAAAGCAAACTGGGAAGAGATTGGTGGCGATTTGCCTCAATACGATGAGTATGAACCTGAGCGTAAAACCTGAATAAGGATATTTTGTTAAATAGAATGATTACTGGGAAAGTAATCAAAAATGGTACCGGTGGGCGGACTTGAACCGCCACGCCATTGCTGGCAATGGATTTTGAATCCATCGTGTATACCAATTTCACCACACCGGCATGAAGGACAGGCCGCTAAGTATAAAGAAATCTGCCGTCAGAGCAATACCTGATAATGCATTAAATGATGTGAACTGATACCATCTGCGGCCATGCAAAGACAGGATTTTCAATTTAATTTACCCGAGGCACTGATTGCTCAATTCCCGATGGGAGAGCGATCCGCTAGTCGTCTGTTGCATATAGATCGGCAAAAACAGATGCTTTCTGATCAGCAGTTTCAGGATTTACCTGGTTTTATACAGTCTGGTGATCTTCTGGTTTTTAATAATACCCGCGTCATTCCGGCCAGATTGTTTGCAAAAAAAGAAACCGGAGGAAAAGTTGAAATCCTGATTGAACGGCTAACAGATGACAAGCAGGCATTGGCGCATGTGCGGGCCAGTAAATCACCAAAAGAAGATAGCAGGCTGATACTGGAAGATGGCTCTGAAGTCATCGTAACTGGCCGTCAGGGTGATTTGTTTCAACTGCAATTTATCTGTCAGGGTGACCTGTTAAGCCTGCTTGATGATATTGGTCACATGCCGCTGCCACCTTATATACAAAGAGAAGATCAGGTGGAAGATCAGGAGCGTTACCAGACGGTCTATTCCTGTGTGGCAGGTGCAGTTGCTGCACCAACGGCCGGGCTTCATTTTGATCAAGTAATGCTGGATGGCTTATCCGCAAAAGGTGTGAACCAGGCTCATGTTACCTTGCATGTTGGAGCCGGTACCTTTCAGCCTGTTCGGGTCGATGATATTAAAGACCATGTGATGCATAGTGAATGGCTGCAGGTGTCAGCTGAGGTGTGTGAGCAGGTTAGACAAACCCGACTGGCTGGTCACCGTGTCATTGCCGTGGGCACAACCTCGGTACGGGCACTGGAATCAGCTTCACAAAGCGGTGAGATACAGCCATTTTCAGGTGATACCGATATATTTATTTACCCAGGTTATAAATTCAAGAGTGTCGATGCCTTGCTAACCAATTTTCATTTGTCTGAGTCGACATTATTGATGCTGGTTTGTGCCTTTGCGGGTTATGATTTTACAATGGACGCCTATCGCCATGCAGTTGAACAACAATATCGTTTTTTCAGTTACGGCGATGCGATGTTTATAGAATAAAAGACAGATAGACCAGGTAGCGAATGAAATTTACATTAAAAAGTACCGATGGCAAGGCCAGAAGAGGGCAGCTGGCCTTTGAACGTGGCACGGTTGAAACACCCGCGTTTATGCCCGTGGGAACCTATGGCACAGTCAAGGGGATGACACCTGAAGATGTCAGGGCCACTGGTGCCGAAATCATATTAGGTAATACGTTTCATTTAATGTTGCGGCCCGGTACCGATGTCATTCAGGCCCATGGTGACTTGCATGATTTTATGCATTGGTCAGGTCCTATTCTGACAGATTCGGGCGGGTTTCAAGTGTGGAGTCTGGGTAAACTTCGCAAGATTACCGAAGAAGGTGTGGCCTTCAAGTCACCGATCAATGGCAGTAAGATTTTCATGGGGCCGGAAGAGTCCATGCAGGTGCAGCGTAAACTGGGTTCGGATATTGTGATGGTATTTGATGAGTGCACGCCCTATCCAGCTACCCTGACAGAGGCACGTGAATCGATGGAGTTATCCATGCGTTGGGCTAAACGTAGCCGTGAGGCACATGCGGATAATCCTTCGGCATTATTTGGTATTGTGCAAGGTGGCATGCATATCGATCTGCGACAACGCTCACTTGAAACCCTGGTCGATATTGGTTTCGAAGGTTATGCGCTCGGCGGTTTGTCAGTCGGTGAGCCCAAAGCTGATCGCGAACAGATTCTCACCCAGGTTGTACCCGATATGCCAGATGATCATCCACGATATCTAATGGGTGTTGGTACCCCCGAAGATATCGTTGAAGCTGTCAGGCGTGGTATCGACATGTTTGATTGCGTTATGCCAACACGTAATGCCCGTAATGCCTACTTATTCACACGAACGGGTGTGATCAAACTACGCAACAGCCAATATACCAGTGATACGAGGCCACTGGATGAGCAATGTGGTTGTTATACTTGCCAGAATTACAGTCGTGCCTATTTAAGGCATTTGGACAAATGTGGCGAAATACTGGGTTCACACCTTAATACCATTCATAATTTGCATTATTATCAGGAATTGATGGCCTCCCTGAGGTTGGCAATTGAAACAGATTCATTGAATGATTTTGTGGCGTCATTTTATGCGTTACGTAATGGCAATGACCCGGGTTTGTAATATTTATTTGTCCTGTATAACGACATGAAAAATAGATTAATTATCCTCCTCCCTTGAAAATCTGTCAGGTTTGCCCAATGTCCAGAAGATAATGTTATGAGCCTTTATGAATTATTCGCGCTTTATGGCATAATGAGCCACGATTTAATGGCATCTTTACGAGATGCAGGTCAAAATAATTTAAATAAACAAGAAGTTAGGAAAATATCATGAGTTTCTTTATTGCTGAAGCAATGGCCGCTGAACCGGCCGCAGCTGCATCTCAAACCGGTGGTCTGGCCAGTTTTTTACCATTAATCATCCTGTTTGCAGTTTTTTACTTTTTATTGATTCGTCCACAAAGTAAACGTGCGAAGGAACATAAAAACATGGTTGCTGCTCTCGCTAAAGGCGATGAGGTCGTCACCAATGGCGGGATTCTTGGCAGTATTACCGATATAGATGAGAATTACGCCACCCTGAAGATCGCAGAAAATGTTGAGATCAAGGTACAACGTGCTTCGGTTTCAACGCTGGTACCCAAGGGAACCATCAAGAACAGTTAAGCCTGAATATAATCTACTAACAATAACAGGGTCGTTTTTCAATGTTAAACCAATATCCCGCCTGGAAATATTTGCTGGTCATTATCGTTTTAGTTACCGGAATTCTGTATTCCCTGCCAAATATATATGGCAAGGATCCGGCTTTGATTATTTCACCACTGCGTGCCAATGAACTGAATAAAACAGTACGTAGTAATATCGTCGACGCTTTGAAGAAAGCTAACGTTGCTTACCTGTCAAAAGAGCGAATTAATGAAAAATTACTGATTCGTTTTGCTGATATCACAACTCAGCTCAGGGCCAAGGAAACATTGAGCACATTGCTGGATGGCAGGTTTGTCGTTGCACAGAATCTGACGCCTGCAACACCGGACTGGTTGCGCGCTATTAACGGTAAACCTATGTCTCTCGGCCTGGACCTGCAGGGTGGTATTCATTTCCTTATGGAAGTGGATATGAAAGCGGCTGTTGAAAAAGAAAAACAACGGTTTGTCGGCGAAATCAAAACGTCATTAAGAAGTAAAACGATCCGTCATGCGGGCGTGTCGCTGGATAAAGATATCGCGATTCGTTTTCGTAAGCTTGAAGAACGTACAAAAGCGTTGGCTTATTTATCTGCGAAAATGCGCGATTTGCAATTTAGTGCGATTGAAAAAGAGGGGCAACCCTATTTATTAGCAGAGTTAAAAGAAGAAGCACAGAAAGAAGTGCGTAAACAGGCGCTCATTCAGAATATTACGACATTACGTAATCGTGTTAATGAAGTTGGTGTAGCTGAGCCTATTATCCAACAAAGTGGTGACAGTCGTATTATTGTGCAATTGCCTGGTGTGCAAAATCCGGATGAAGCGAAAAATATTCTTAGTGCTACAGCCACGTTGGAAGTTCATCTGGTTGACGAAAGAAACCTCAGTGTGCAGGATTTTGTCGATCGCGGCAGGGCTCCGCCGGGAACACGTATCTACAAAGACAGAAAAGGCGTTCCGGTACTGTTACGTAAAGAAGTTGTATTGACAGGTGAAAGCATCACACATGCCTCATCCGGTTTTGATTCACGTACTAATCAACCATCGGTAACGATCAACCTCGATAGCCGTGGTGGTGATCGATTTGATAATTTTACCAAAGAACACGTAAAGGACTCGCTGGCAGTTGTCTTTATTGAAACCAATGTCAAAACCAGGATCATTGGTGGCAAACCGGTCAAGGTGAAAGAAAAAATTGAAGAAGTGATTAACGTCGCGGTAATCCAGGAACGTCTGGGGCGTCGTTTCCAGATCTCGGGTATGGACTCTCCAAAAGAAGCCAGAACACTGGCTATTTTGTTAAGAGCTGGTGCGCTGGCAGCGCCGATTGAAATCATACAAGAAAGAACAGTTGGCCCAAGCCTTGGGCAAAAGAGTATTGACCAGGGTTTTAATTCGGTCATGATTGGTTTTATTTTCGTATTGATATTCATGCTGATCTACTACAAATTGTTTGGCATGGTTGCTAACCTGGCCTTGTTCTTTAACCTGATCATCGTTATGGCGTTGCTATCGATAATGCAGGCAACATTAACCTTGCCAGGTATCGCAGGTATCGTGCTGACGGTCGGTATGGCAGTCGACGCAAACGTTCTTATTTTTGAACGTATCAGAGAAGAACTTCGTATTGGAAATAGCCCCCAGGCCAGTATACATGCTGGTTATGAAAAAGCATTTTCAACCATTGCCGACGCGAATATCACTACATTAATTGCTGCGATTGTATTGTTCAGTTTTGGTAGTGGACCGATCAAGGGATTTGCGGTGACCTTATCACTGGGTATTCTGACATCGATGTTTACAGCCATTATGGGAACGCGTGCAGTTGTCAACCTGATGTATGGCGGTAAACGCGTCAAAAAGATTTCAATCTGATAGATCAGAAAATAAACAGGAATTATCATGTTTAGATTATTAAAAGAAAATAAAGTGGATTTCATGTCTGGTCGCAAGATTGCGATGATGATCTCAGCTGTTTTATTAGTGATATCGGCTGTTGCCTTGTTTAACAATAGCTTGAATTTCGGCATTGATTTTACTGGTGGCACACTGGTTGAGGTAAATTATCCTGAAAGTGCTGATCTGGTAAAAATACAAAAGGCGCTGGATGAAAAAGGCTTTACTGAAGCAACGGTCGTTCATTTTGGCACAACTGAAGATGTGCAAATCAGGGTCGCACCCCGTGAAGGTGTTTCTCAAAATGATATCGGAAGTCTTGTCTTGCAGGCATTAAAAACAACATCGAAAGATATTACATTACTACGTAGTGAATATGTCGGTCCACAGGTCGGTGATGAATTAACCGAGAAGGGCGGTCTGGCAATGTTGTATGCATTGATTGGCATTCTTGTTTATGTCGCATTGCGGTTTGAATACCGGTTTTCTATCGGTTCAGTTGCAGCGCTGGTTCATGATGTTTTGATCGTATTAGGTTTTTTTGCTGTCACACAGATTGAATTTGACTTGAGTGTGCTCGCAGCTGTTCTTGCAGTTATTGGATATTCACTCAATGACACCATCGTCGTATATGATCGTATACGCGAGAATTTCAGAAAAATGCGTAAAAGTACATCGGTTGATGTAATGAACACATCAATTAATCAGACGCTGGCACGTACATTGGTTACATCCCTGACAACTTTATTGGTATTACTGGCATTATTCTTCCTGGGTGGTGAAATAATTCACTCATTCTCTATTGCGCTACTGGTTGGTGTGATCATTGGGACCTATTCTTCTATTTATGTTGCCAGCACCGTCGCACTGAACCTGGGTGTCAGCAAGGCTGATCTTATGCAGGTTAAAAAGGAAGGTGCTGAGTTTGATGCGCCATAATCATTTTTATATAAAAGATTATAGTGTTTAATTGAAAGGGTTACTTTTGCAGTAGTGTGTATACGGGCATTTATTTAGAAATATATAAATGGCCCTTATGCGCCGCTCCTGTACTCCGTTACTGTTTGTGCTATCGCGCTTTTCTTACTTCATCCAGTGGGTCTGATTCATCAAGCCTTGAATCAACCTTACCGCAGATGGTATGGCCTTTCTTTTGTTCACATTGTTCATTACTAACGTTCAGTACCGTTATCATGGCCCAAATTGACGCAATAGCCCAGAGTAGGGCGCCAAGGCCGATGGTGTTCCAGCTGATGCCTTCCAGGTTGAGTGGCCCACCAAAATACCCGTAAACAAGGCTGGCGATGCCGGCAACCCAGAATACTCCGATAGGGGCAGCGCAACAGCCTGCACATCCATAACGACACACTGAAATCGGGGGTACGACTAATGATAATAATATTCTATTCATGCCCAACCTTTGTTCTAATTTAATCGGTCAGTTCTAGAGGTGACCAGATCTTGTGTAATTGGTTAATCAATCTTGTATATCATAACTATATCAAAGAGGAAATAGTTTTATAAAAAACCAGATAAATTAGTATGTTAGCATGTGCAAATACGCACAGATAATAAAGTTATTCTGTGCGTATTTTCAGGTGATGTGAGGCTGTGAATTACACCCTGCTTAAAAGCATTAATGAGCAGTGTTGGGAGTACTATTTTCTTCTTTTGGTTCCAGTTTCATGCGTAAGCGAAGATTATTAACGGAGGATGCGTGGGTAACAGCAGTGTCCTGGCTAATGCGATTTTCCTTAACCAGCTCAAACAAGGTTTGGTCAATGGACTGCATGCCAGAGCCGGTGCTTTTCTCCAGGCTTTCGCGTAGATCCCAGAATTCGCCACGCCGTATAAGATCAATTGTACGAGGTGTCGGTAATAATAATTCGAAGGCCAGAACGAGTTTGCCAGATGCGTCAGGTATTAGTCGCTGTGAAACGATAGCCTTGAAGGTATTGGCTAATGTATTAAGAACGTGTTCACGTTCATCATCATGAAACATATTTACGATACGTTCAAATGTCTGGGTTGTATTATTGGCATGAAGCGTAGTCAGGCATAAATGGCCAGTATCGGCAAACTCAAGAACATTCTCGAGTGTGTCCTTGTCGCGGATTTCGCCAATCATTAATACATCGGGTGACTGGCGTACAGCATTTCGTAAAGCTTTTTTGTAGTTATCTGTATCAGTCCCTATTTCCCGTTGACTTACCACAGATTGATCGTGTGGAATGTCGTATTCGATAGGATCTTCAATGGTGATTATATGTCCCAGATCGTTCTGACTGCGGTAATTGATCATGGTCGCGAGCGTGGTTGATTTACCGGCTCCTGCAGCGCCAGTTATAATAACCAGGCCATTTTTTTGCAGGGCAATTTCTTTAAGCTCTTCGGGCAAGCGTAGTGTTTTAAAGTCAGGGATGACATCTGGAATGGCACGTATTGCAAGAGATGTTTCTTTGCGTTGACGATAGGCATTGATGCGAAAACGACCAAGATCTGGTAGTGAAATACCAATATTGACTTCCTTCTCCTGTTTAAACTCCTGCATCTGGTCTGCTAGTAATACCAGATTTAACATAGCATCTATTTGATGGCCGGAGAGCGGTTTGTTTTCAGCGCGTGGTTGTAAATGTCCGTACACCCTAAATGCCGGGGGTGTGCCTGCTACCAGTAACAGGTCACTGGCATTGAGTTCACGCATTTTCCTTAACAGTTTTGATAGATGATCCATATTATTGCCGCCTTATATTTTCCCTGGCAGAAGAATCGCCTGAATAACATCAAAACGCAAGATAATTATTCCTTGATACGTGTAACTTGGCTGCGATATTAAGGTAAGGTTAAGGCAATTATTTTCGCATAACTAATTGAATTATAGTGTTATTGTCGCTTTTTGTTATGGGGATTCAAGGCGATAACCTCAGCCTTGTCGGTCTTTTGTATTGCTTTATTTCGGTTACTTACGTCTGGCTTGTTTTTTGGTGTGATTTCCAGTATTTCAAATACATTTCCGTGTGATTCAAGGCTCTTCATGACCATGAGTTCTTCCATGCCACCCAGTACATCGCGCATTACCATTTCCATCGCCTTGGGTCCCAGGGCTTGGCTGGCTTGATCTTTTTTAGACATTAATGAATACCGTTTTTAAGTGTTATGTGTTACTTACATTTATCGGCAAACAGGGGGCTGGACTTGAGTGAATAACAACGATGAAAAGCAATCCAGACTTAATGTAAAATCAAGATAAATAGATCAAAGTTTAGTTAATTCAGTAACTAAACCAGGGTTTCTAATGTTTATTATCAGAAAAAATAAAATGTCATGAATTTTATTAATTGAAAGCGGGTAAACAATACCCGCCAGATTCGAAGTATTATCGGTCGACGTTCTCAGGAATATAAGCTTGTATCTCTCTTAAAATAGCATGGTGTATTTTTGGAGTGCCAGCGATGATATTGCCATTTTCCAGATAACTGTCATTGCCACGGAAATCAGTTGTTATACCGCCAGCTTCCTTGATCAGTAATACACCTGCGGCCATGTCCCATTCACTCAGGCCAAATTCCCAGAAGCCATCAAGCCTGCCTGCGGCAACATAAGCAAGATCCAGAGAGGCGGCGCCGGCCCTTCGTATACCTGCGGTATCAGGAAACAGGGCCTTGAACATTTGCATATAGGCATCAAGGTATTGCTGCTGTCTGAAAGGGAAACCGGTACCCAGTAATGCACCTTCCAGTTCTTTTTGTTTTGTTACACGCAAGCGGCGATTGTTTAATTGAGCCCCTGCGCCTTTGGAAGCCGTAAATAACTCTTGCCTTACCGGATCATATATCACAGCCTGATCGAGTCGGCCTTTATGTTTGAAAGCAATTGAGACCGCAAACTGTGGGAATCCTCGAACGAAATTGGTAGTGCCATCAAGGGGATCGATAACCCATTGGTATTCAGTGTTATCACCTTGTTCACCGCTTTCCTCAGCGAGAATTCCATGGTCTGGGTAAGAGCGCTTCAGGATGCTGATGATTTCCTGCTCAGCCAGTTTATCGACATCGGTGACGAAGTCATTTCGGGCCTTGGATGTGACTGCCAGAGAATCAACGTGGTCAGCGTAACGCATAATGATGTTGCCGGCGCTGCGAGCAGCACGCACGGCGATATTTAACATAGGGTGCATGATAAATCTGAAACCTGCCAGTGGAATAAGGAAGTACTATCATAGCAGATTACGACATAAAGCTTAATCCGAAGTCTGTTTATTTGTTATGATGCTTTTTTATGTAATATCCGCCATGGTAGTTTATGTTATCGAATGTCAGAATTGTCCTTGTTGAGCCGAGTCATCCCGGCAACATCGGTGCTGCAGCACGGGCAATGAAGAACATGTGTTTGCAGCACCTGACGCTTGTTTCTCCAGAGAAATTCCCGCATGCAGATGCGATTGCACGTGCAGCCGGGGCCGGGGATATCCTTGACCAGGCCGTTGTGGTCGACAGTCTCGAGCAGGCTATTGGCAGTTGTACGCTGGTAATGGGCGCGAGTGCCCGACTTCGAACGTTAGCATGGCCTCAATACACACCGGCAGAAGCGGCTAGAGAAGTTAAAAAGATCAGTGAGCATGGAACCGTGGCCCTGGTTTTTGGGCGTGAACGCACCGGTCTGACAAATGACGAGCTGCAATTATGTCACTACCTGGTCAATATCCCATGTAATGAAGACTTTAGTTCGCTAAACCTTGCCGCGGCAGTCCAGGTACTGGCCTATGAGATATTTCAGGTTTCAACTCAAGGTAACAATTCTGAGGTGTTAACAGGCAAGGATGAAATACCTGTTGCGCAAGAAGAGATGCAGCGCTATTTTGAACACTTGCATGAGGTATTGGTTAAGATAGACTTCCTTGACCCGCAGCACCCTAAAAAATTGATGCGGCGCTTACATCGTTTGTACAATCGGGCGCAACCTGATCAACGAGAAATAAATATTTTACGCGGAATTTTGTCGGCAGTTGAAAAACTGATACCAACAAGGAAGTAACGAAATTAGGTTATAGTAGTGCTAAAGTATCTAGATGTACTATGACAATAAAATGCTTACTATAAGCCGGACTGTTCACTATTTAGGAAGTTATTATGTTTGAGCGCATACGTGAAGATATTGGTTGCGTATTTGATCGAGACCCAGCCGCGAGAAATGTTCCGGAAATACTGTTTTCCTATCCGGGTGTGCATGCCTTATTATTTCACCGAATGAATCATGGGCTCTGGAATTTAGGCCTGAAATGGTTTGCGCGTTGGTTATCTTCTTTTGCCCGATGGTTTACAGGTATCGAGATTCATCCGGGAGCCAGAATTGGCAGGCGTTTTTTTATTGATCATGGAATGGGTGTGGTGATAGGTGAGACAGCTGAAATCGGTGATGATTGCACGCTCTATCATGGCGTGACACTTGGTGGAACCAGTTGGAAAAAGGGTAAGCGTCACCCGACATTGGGTAATAACGTGGTGGTGGGTGCCGGTGCCAAGATACTAGGTCCGGTGATTATCGATAATGGTGCGCGCATTGGCTCGAATGCAGTCGTCCTGAAAGATGTGGGTGCGGGTAATACTGTTGTCGGTGTGCCAGGAAGAATTATTACCCAGGCTAAAACCCAGCAAGAAGAAAATCGTAAGGAAATCGCAGCCAAGATTGGTTTTGACGCCTATGGTATGCATGATGAAATGCCTGACCCGGTTGCCAATGCTATTAATAATATGCTCGATCATATGCATTCTATGGATAAGAAAATAGAAGAGATGTGTGGTGCCATAAAAGGCTTGGGAGCTGAGGTTGTAGATACGCAATTAACGGATCTTGGCCCTTGCGAAATCAGTAGTGCGGTGTCATCGGATGAGCTTTCAGCTGATAAAGATGAAGTTGATTCAGATAAAAAAACTGATTAATCAGACAGTTAATTATTATTTTTTATAATACTTGACTATTTTAGTCAGGATCATGTATAATATCCCTATAAATTAGTCAGGCATTCTGTGCCTGTGTATTAGTATATTATTTTATTTTGCAGGATATTGCAATGAGACTGACAACTAAAGGCCGTTATGCGGTCACCGCCATGCTGGATTTAGCCATACGTAATGACCAGGGACCTATTTCACTTGCTGAGATTTCTGAAAGGCAAGGCATATCATTATCGTACCTGGAACAATTATTTACACGTTTGCGCCGTTCAGAGCTTGTGAAAAGTACGCGTGGCCCTGGAGGCGGTTATAAGCTGAGTCGCCCGGCTGATGAAATCGCTGTTGCACAGGTTATCACTGCTGTTGACGAAAAGGTTGATAGTACACGTTGTGGAGGACTGGGTAACTGCCAGGATCATGAGCGTTGTCTGACGCATGATTTATGGACTGATCTCAGTGATCAAATATATCAATTCCTCGATAATATTTCTCTGGGTAGCCTGTTGTTACGTGAAGGCGTCCTGGAAGTGGCCGAGCGACAGGACAAACGTCAGCAAAACCAGCAAAACCAGGCAACATCGCAGGATGTCCCATTAAATAACAAGTTTACTACTGGTGCTTAAACAGTTGGTAAGAGATTGTGTTTATACTATTTTTGAATGAGGTGTTGACGTGAGTAACAGGAAATTACCTGTATATCTGGATTATTCAGCCACTACGCCAGTTGATCCGCGTGTTGCGGAATTAATGTGCCAGTATCTGACAATGGATGGAAATTTTGGTAATGCGGCGTCACGCTCGCATGAGTACGGCTGGAACGCAGATAAAGCAATTAAACAGGCGCGTGCAGATGTTGCAGCACTGATTAATGCTGATCCGAAGGAGATTGTATGGACATCAGGTGCTACTGAGTCAGATAATCTAGCGATTAAAGGTGTTGCCCATTTCTACAAAAAGAAAGGTAAACACATTATTACCGCTAAAACAGAACACAAAGCCGTCCTGGATACATGTAGACAACTTGAGCGTGAAGGTTATGAAGTTACCTATCTTGATCCTGAAGATAATGGCCTGATCGATCTTGAAAAGCTGAAAGCTGCCATGCGTGATGACACTATTCTGGTTTCCATAATGCATGTGAATAACGAAATTGGTGTTATTCAGGATATAAAGGCAATCGGTGAAATCACACGTGAACGCGGTATTATTTTCCACGTTGACGGAGCGCAAAGTGCCGGTAAGGTAGATATTGATATGCAAGACATGAAAGTAGATCTCATGTCATTCTCGGCACATAAGGTTTATGGCCCCAAAGGCATTGGTGCATTATATGTACGCCGTAAGCCACGTATTCGTCTTGAAGCACAAATGCATGGTGGTGGTCATGAGCGTGGTATGCGTTCTGGTACATTGGCAACACACCAGATCGTCGGTATGGGAGAGGCGTTCCGACTGGCGAAGGAAGAGATGGCAGCAGACAATGAAAAATTAATCATGTTGCGCAATCGCTTGTGGGATGGCTTGAAAGATATGGAAGAGGTTTATATTAATGGTGATCTGGATCAACGCATAGCCGGTAATCTGAATGTAAGCTTTAATTATGTCGAAGGTGAATCACTGATTATGGCAGTAAAAGATCTGGCTGTATCATCAGGTTCTGCCTGTACATCCGCAAGTCTTGAGCCTTCTTATGTATTACGTGCCCTGGGCCGCAGTGACGAACTGGCGCATAGCTCTATCCGATTTACATTTGGTCGTTTTTCGACAGTTGATGATGTGGATCATGCCATTTCGCTAATGCGCGATAAGGTTGAAAAATTACGTGATTTATCACCACTTTGGGAAATGTACAAAGATGGTATTGATCTGTCCAAGGTGCAATGGGCAGCACACTAGAAACTATTATCAAGGTTAATCAGGAGAATAATTATGTCTTATAGTGAAAAGGTAATCGACCATTATGAAAATCCTCGTAATGTTGGCTCCTATGACAAGGATGATACCTCAGTCGGTACAGGTATGGTGGGCGCGCCTGCATGTGGCGATGTAATGAAACTCCAGATCAAGGTTAATGGACAAGGTGTTATCGAAGACGCCAAGTTTAAAACTTATGGATGTGGGTCTGCTATCGCCTCAAGTTCGCTTTTAACTGAATGGGTTAAAGGTAAAACACTGGACGAAGCTAAACAAATCAAGAATACAGATCTCGCAGAAGAGCTTGAGTTGCCTCCAGTTAAAGTACATTGTTCGGTGCTGGCTGAAGATGCAATCAAGGCCGCGATTGCAGATTATCAAGGTAAAAACTGAGACATCGTTTATAACGAGAAGTGAGTAGTTAGAGATGGCAGTTACATTAACAGAAGCAGCAGCAGATCGTGTGCGTTCTTTTCTGGAAAACAGAGGCAAAGGTATTGGTTTGCGCCTGGGTGTCAGGACATCGGGTTGTTCGGGTATGGCTTATGTACTTGAATTCATCGATGAGATGGATGAAAGCGATCAGGTTTTTGAAGATCATGGCATCAAGATTATCATTGATCCCAAGAGCATGGTTTATCTGGATGGAACTGAACTGGATTTCAAACGAGATGGTTTGAACGAAGGTTTTGAATTTAACAACCCGAACGTCAAGGATAGTTGTGGTTGTGGTGAAAGTTTTACTGTTTAAATTTAGCTGATATTTTACGATCATGTCGTTCGATCTTACCTCAAATTATTTTGAACTGTTTGGAATGCCGGTGTCTTTTTCAATTGACACCGGTTTTTTAATGCAACGTTACCGTGAACTGCAGCAAGCGGTTCACCCGGATCGTTTCGCCAGTGCATCTGATCAGGAGCGTAGACTGTCGTTGCAATATGCGACCCACATCAATGAAGCATTGCGTGTATTAAAAGATCCACTGGAACGTGCACGCTATTTGTTACAATTAAAGGGCGTGTTATGGGATGATGAGCAAACAACATTATCTGATCCGGCATTTCTGATGCAACAAATGGAGTTGAGAGAATCGCTGGAAGTCGTCAGAGAGCAATCTGACCCGCTAGGCGCGATTGGACATATTCTGGATGATGTTACGGGTTTGATCAGGGACAATAGCCAGGTATTACAGGAGTTACTACAATCAGAGAATGGTGATGATCTTGAATTGGCAAAAAATCAGGTTAGAAAAATGCAGTTTCTGACTAAAATGATTAGAGAAGCCGAGTCGCTTGAGGCGGCTTTGGAAGATGAATTGTAAAGAATGGCCATTGAGTCTGGATTGTAATAATCTTCTTTCCCCACTTGTGTTTGTCGATTGCTGGGTCGTTGAGTAAAGAATCTGACAAGCGGCAGTTTTTGAAATATTTATTGAGTACAGGTTAATTAACGCAATATGGCATTACTACAGATTTCAGAACCCGGACAAGCGGCAGTACCACATCAGCGTAAGCTGGCTGTTGGAATTGACCTGGGGACAACAAATTCGTTGGTCGCAAGTGTTCGCAGCGGGCTCGCGCAAACATTGGCAGATGAAGATGGCAAACATTTACTACCCTCTGTTGTGCGTTATCTGAAGGATGGCATAGAGGTTGGTCAGTCTGCCAAGGAGGCTGCGCCTCAAGATCCCATGAATACCATTGTTTCTGTTAAACGATTAATGGGGCGAGGACTTGAAGATATTCGGAAAAAAGAATTTGGTTCTTATGACTTTGCGCAATCTGATTCAGCTGTCCCCCGAATTCATACTAAAGGTGGTGATGTCAGCGCGATAGAAGTTTCTGCCGAGATTTTGAAAAACTTACGTGACAGGGCGGAGCAAACCCTGGGTGATGCACTAACGGGTGTTGTGATAACGGTACCTGCCTATTTTGATGATGCGCAGCGTCAAGCCACCAAAGATGCTGCCAAGTTGGCGGGGTTACATGTTTTTCGCTTGTTAAATGAACCTACGGCCGCAGCCGTAGCCTATGGATTGGATAAGAAATCTGAAGGTATTATCGCTATCTACGATCTGGGTGGTGGTACGTTTGATGTCTCTATTCTGCGTTTGAATCGTGGCGTGTTCGAAGTAATGGCCACGGCAGGTGACAGCGCGCTGGGCGGAGACGATATGGATGCAGCGATAGCGCGCTGGATTATGCAGCAGGCCGGAATTAACGATGATGCCGATCATGCGCAAATCAGACGGCTGATGCATGAATCAAGGCGTGCAAAAGAGGCTCTGACAAATGCTGATGACACAGAATTAGAAATTGAACGTATGGATGGTAGTCAATGGCAGGGTAAACTTGACCGCGACACCATGAATGGTCTGATTGATTCGTTAATCAGTAAAACGATCAGTCCATGTCGCCGAGCGTTGCGTGATGCCGGTTTGACGTTAGATGATATTGAAGAGATTGTCATGGTGGGTGGTTCTACGCGTGTACCACGTGTCCGTGAAAAGGTGGAAGCATTTTTCCAACGCCCACCATTGGTCGATATTGACCCTGATAAAGTTGTCGCTGTTGGCGCAGCCATTCAGGCCGATGTGTTGGCAGGTAATAAACCAGATGATGAAATGTTATTACTGGATGTGATACCGCTATCGCTTGGTTTGGAAACGATGGGTGGTCTGGTTGAAAAATTGATTCATCGTAATACAACTATACCGGTTGCGCGCGCGCAGGAATTTACCACCTATAAAGACGGGCAAACAGCTATGTCAGTACATGTATTACAAGGCGAACGTGAAATGGTCAGTGATTGTCGTTCCCTGGCAAAATTCGCATTACGTGATATTCCTCCTATGGTTGCAGGTGCAGCACGTATCAAAGTGACATTTCAGGTAGATGCAGATGGTTTATTAAGTGTTACTGCCGAAGAGCAAACCAGTGGTGTGCATAGCAGTATTGAGGTTAAACCATCCTATGGCCTGGAAGATGTCGAAATTGAGAAAATGTTACGCGATTCCATGGAACATGCCAAAGATGATATGGAATCCAGACGTGTACGTGAACAACAGGTTGAGGCAGAGAGGGTAATTGAGGCGCTGGAAGCCGCTATTAAGGCTGATGGTGATCGTTATCTGAATGACCAGGAGCGTCAGGATATAGATATTGCTTTGATGGCATTGAAGGAAGTTAATATGACAAGTGATGCAGATGCGATCAAACGAACAGTCAAGCAACTTGAAAAGGCCTGTGAAAGTTACGTCGAACGTAGAATGAATTCCAGTATTCAGGACGCCATGTCAGGGCATAGTGTTAGCGAATTTGAGTCATAAACCGGTTTTAGATCGAGAGGAATGTAGTAATGCCGCAAATAATATTTTTACCTCATGAAGAGATTTGTCCAGAAGGGGCAGTCATTGAAGCTGAATCGGGTGTCACTATCTGTGATGCGGCTTTGAAACATGATATTGATATAGAACATGCCTGTGAGAAATCATGCGCCTGTACGACCTGTCATATCTATATTCGTGAAGGACTGCAATCTATAAATGAATCGACAGAAGATGAGGACGACCTGCTGGACAAGGCATGGGGCTTGGAGCCAGATTCTCGTTTAAGTTGCCAGACAATGGTGGGTGATAAAGATCTGGTTGTCGAGATACCTAAATATACGATCAATATGGTCAGCGAAAATCATTAATTAATATAGTTAAGTGTTTAATCAGATGTCAGGAGAGTTATAATGAGCTTAAAATGGATTGATACCCTGGATATTGCCATTGAGTTGGATGAGGCTTATCCGGATATAGACCCCAAGACGATCCGTTTCACAGATTTGCACGAATGGGTGTGTGGGCTGGATAATTTTGATGATGACCCTAACCATTCGGGTGAAAAGATCCTCGAGGCTATTCAAATGGCATGGATAGAAGAAAAAGAATAGCTTAAAAAACATATAGTTAAAGGTGATAATTAAGGATTTTAGTTGATAATATCTCGATTTAAAAGCCATTGAATGGTTAAGGTTAATTCGCCTACCCTAATTGCTTGAAATTCATTCCAGCTGTACACTTACACTTCCAAATGATTTATGAAAAACCCGTGTAGTTACGCGGGTTTATGTTATTTTATTGTAGTCAAACTACAGCTTCGTGTGAGATTAATATGCCCACATGATTTGCGTTAAGAGTTGAAATGGAAACTGGTAGTCAAAAAATTAATTTGCTTGATCTGGATCAGCAAGGCCTGAAAGTTTTTTTCAATGATATTGGAGAAAAGCCTTTTCGTGCCACCCAGATAATGAAATGGATTTATCACGAAGGCGTTATTGAATTTCAGGATATGAGTAACCTGAGTAAAGCGCTGCGTAGCAAGCTAGATGAGCTGGCTGAAATTCGATTGCCAGACATGAGTATGGAGCAACCATCGGCCGATGGTACACGTAAGTGGATTCTTAAAATGGCTGACGGGAATCAAATCGAAACGGTATTCATTCCGGAAAAAAATCGTGGCACATTATGTGTTTCCAGTCAGGTAGGTTGTACATTGAATTGTACATTCTGTTCTACTGCAACACAGGGTTTTAATCGTAATCTGACGACCGGTGAAATTGTTGGCCAGGTCGTTTTTGCAAACCGTGCTTTAGGTATCCCGAAAAACAAAGCTGTCTTGCCTGTCACCAATGTTGTGATGATGGGTATGGGTGAGCCACTCATGAATTTTGATAATGTCATTCGTGCCATGGCTATCATGAATGATGATATAGGTTGTGGAATTTCCCGGCGTCGTATAACTCTGAGTACATCAGGTGTTGTGCCCCAGATACTTAAGATGCGGGATGTATGTGATGTGAGTCTGGCAGTTTCCTTGCATGCCCCGAATGATGAGTTGAGAAATGAACTGGTACCTATCAATAAGAAATACCCGATCAGTGTCTTGCTTGATGCGTGTAATCATTATGTCGAAGGTAAGGCACGCCGTAGAGTAACTTTTGAATACATTATGATTGATGGTGTCAATGATACACCTCAACATGCCAAACAATTAGCCCGTGTATTGGAAAAAGTCCCTGCCAAGATTAACCTGATTCCATTTAATCCGTTCTCTCAGTCAAGTTATAAAAGATCGACTCCAGAAGCGATACAGGTCTTTCAGGATATTCTGGTGGCGGCAGGTTATACCACGATTGTGCGTAAAACGCGTGGCGATGATATTGATGCTGCCTGTGGGCAATTGGTAGGTAAGGTACATGACCGTACCAGAAGACAAGAAAAGATGCGTCAACAATCTGTGCAAGTTAGGGGAATAGTTTAATGCGGTGGATGACAGTTTTTACAGGAATCATGTTGATTGGCATATTGGCTGGCTGTAGCAGTGAAGATAACCCTATAATTAAAGATAATGAAAAATCCTCCCGCATTAATGTTGAGCTCGGTATTACTTATATGCGGCAGGGTAAGCATAAAATAGCCATGGAGCGTCTGACCAAGGCGGTTCATCAAGACCCTGATAACGCACTTGCCTATAGTAGTTTGGGATTATTGAACGTCCACCTTAAACAATACGAAGAAGCGGAAGCTAATTTCAAAAAAGCCATTAATCTGGCGCCAGACAACTCCAGTGTTCGGAATAATTATGGTGCGTTTTTGTGCAATCAAAAACGATATGATGAGTCACAAGTTCAATTCCTTCATGCTGTCAAGAATCCGCTATATCAATCGCCTGAACATGCTTATTTAAATGCAGGAAGGTGCTCTACTGATAAAAAAGTGGCCGAAAAACATTTTCGTGCTGCGCTGAGAAAGAACCCAAGACTTACTCCAGCATTGTTGAATATGGCTAAATTAAGCCTGGAGCTAAAACGTTATTTATCTTCCCGTGCATATTTACAACGTTTTCATGCCGAGCAAAAACCGAATGCTGCCAGTCTCTGGATTAGTGTTCGGGTAGAAAAGATATTAGGTAATAATAATTTAATGCAAAGCCATGCGTTATTGTTAATAAGAAAATATCCAGATTCGGAAGAAACAAGACAATATCATCAATGGAAAAAATAAATGAGTAATAAAAATAAAAATAAAAATCAAAAGGAACAACATACAAAGGAAACCCTGGGGTCGTTATTGAGTAAAGCCAGAAACTCAAGTGAGTTGTCGGTTCAATATATAGCTGAGCAGCTGAAGTTGAGTGTAGAGCTTGTTGAAGCTCTGGAGAAAGATGATATTGAGAAGTTGCCAGCACCTATTTTCGTTCGCGGATATATACGTAATTATGCTGCAATGGTTAACCTTCCGGAGTCCCGTGTCATAGATTGTTTTAACGAAATGATTGGAAGTGATCCAATTGCTTCACTTAGTACGGTTCGTTTAAATGATACGGCGGTTGACAGTGATAGCAAGTGGCGTCGAATGTTACCATTTGCCATAGTCATTATGCTTGTTCTGTTGGTTGTTATCGTTTGGCTATCGTCTGAAACAACACCGGAACCCGTGACGGAAACGGATAATGACAGGGTGGAGGTTGTTGGTGAGAAACTGCCAGCGGACAAAGAGGGCGACTTGGTTTTGCCAGTCGAACCAGAATCAGCGCCCGTTATTGAGCAGTCGAAAACGTCTCCGGCTAATACAGCGGTTGCCGAACCAGTAAAGGTACCCAAGGTTGATAAAGTAGTCGCTGAAAAGGTTGTGGTGGAACAGCCGAAGAGTGTTGACGTCGTTGATGCCAGGGAGAGCCTGATGTTTGATTTCTCCGCTGAGTCCTGGACTGATGTCAGCGATGCAAATGGTAAAAGATTAATATTCAAAATGGTCAGGGCAGGGGAGAAAATATCAGTTTCCGGTATCCCGCCATTCAAGATTTTATTGGGTAATGCCAGGGCAGCAAGTCTGTCCAGGGATGGAGAGGTAGTAGATCTGCTGCCATTCATCAGAGGTAACGTGGCAAAATTCAGTTTAAGCAAACGAAACTAGTGATTAAAAATGGTCTTGGTTAACGATGATTAATGTACATAAAATTAAACGCAGACAGTCCCGCCAGATTATGGTGGGGGATGTTGCTGTGGGCGGTGATGCACCTATTTCCGTACAGAGCATGACGAATACGGACACCTGTGATGTTGAGTCGACAGTAAATCAGATACTCGCATTGGAAAATGCGGGTGCTGATCTTGTGAGAGTTTCTGTGCCTACCATGGATGCAGCAGAGGCATTTGGGAAAATTCGTCAGCAGGTCAATGTACCATTGATATCGGACATTCATTTTGATTATAAAATAGCATTACGCGTGGCAGAACTGGGTGTTGACTGTTTACGGATCAATCCAGGTAATATAGGTAAGGAAGATCGAGTCAGGCAGGTTGTAGATAGTGCACGAGATCATGGTATACCAATACGAATTGGTGTGAATGCTGGCTCGTTGGAAAAGGATCTCCAAAAAAAATACGGTGAGCCAACATCGGAAGCGTTGGTTGAGTCTGCCATGCGCCATATTGATATACTTGACCGGCTAAATTTCCAGGATTTTAAAATCAGTCTGAAAGCCTCAGAAATTTTTATGACAGTGGGTGCATATCGATTACTTGCAGATCAAATTGAGCAACCACTGCATCTTGGTATAACTGAAGCGGGTGGTATGCGTGCCGGCGCTGTCAAATCTTCTATTGGTCTGGGAATGCTACTCGCCGATGGTATTGGTGATACAATACGCGTTTCATTGGCAGCTGACCCGGTTGAAGAGATCAAGGTTGGTTTTGATATCCTGAAGAGCCTGCATTTGCGTAAAAAAGGTATTAACCTGATTGCTTGCCCGTCTTGCTCGAGGCAGAATTTTGATGTGATTTCTACTGTAAATGAACTTGAGTCACGTTTGGAAGATGTGCGCGAATCTATTGATGTTGCCGTGATTGGATGTGTGGTGAATGGACCGGGCGAAGCAAAGGAAGTGAGTGTTGGTTTAACTGGAGGTACGCCTAACCTGCTTTATATTGATGGCAAACCTTCACATAAAGTGACCAATGATCAGCTTGTAGATGAGCTGGAAAAGCAGATTCGTGATGCTATCGCCAGAAAAATTGAAGCGGGCGATGAAGATGTAATTGAAGTTAAAGTGTCCTGAAGCCAATAGCGCTATGTTGGCGTGAACTGATTAGGATAGATGTAGGAATGTTAGGAATAGTATGAGTAAAAGTTTAAAAGCCATAAGGGGTATGCATGATATCGTGCCGCAACACAGCCCGCTTTGGCAATATCTTGAAGGAACGATCAGTCGAATATTGAGTGCGTATGGATATCAGGAAATTCGTATGCCTATTGTTGAAAAAACTGAATTGTTTAAACGTTCAATAGGTGAAGTGACTGATATTGTTGAAAAGGAAATGTATACGTTTGATGATCGCAACGGCGATAGTCTGACTTTGCGACCGGAAGGAACAGCATGTTGTGTACGTGCAGGTATTGAAAACGGATTATTGTTTAATCAGATACAACGACTCTGGTACATGGGTCCTATGTTCCGGCATGAAAAGCCACAAAAAGGCCGCTACCGTCAGTTCCACCAGGTAGGTGTTGAAACCTATGGTATGAATGGGGCTGAAATCGAAGCTGAATTGATACTCATAAGCGCACGAATCTGGCGAGATCTGGGATTGGAAGATATCGAGTTACAGATTAACACCTTAGGAAGTTCAGATGAACGGGCAGTTTACCGTGATAAACTGGTTGAATACCTGACCAGGTTTCGCGATCAACTTGATGAAGATAGCATTAGACGTCTGGATAGCAATCCATTACGAATTCTGGATAGTAAAAACCCTGCTATGCAGGATTTGATTGAAGCGGCGCCAAAATTGATGGATCACCTGGGTGAGGAATCTAACGCACATTTTAACAGACTTAAAAATTTGCTGGATCAGGCAGGTTTGAAATACAAGATTAATACCCGACTTGTGCGTGGCCTGGATTATTACTGCCACACTGTTTTTGAATGGGTAACAGACAAGTTGGGTGCCCAAGGTACCGTATGTGCTGGTGGTCGATATGATGGTTTGGTGGCACAACTTGGCGGCAAAGCGACGTTTGCATGTGGTTTTGCGTTAGGTGAAGAACGTCTGGTTTCTTTATTAGAAGAGCAAGGCATTAAGCCAGATAATACAGCACCCCATGTATACATGATCAATGTCGGCACTGATGCAGAGATGCAAGCAATATTGCTGGCAGAAACCCTGCATGAGAAAGTGCCCGGTCTGCGATTGATAATGAATTGTGGTGGTGGCAGTTTTAAAACGCAAATGAAACGGGCAGACAAAAGTGATGCCAGTCTGGCAATAATAATGGGTGAAGATGAAGTGAAAAATTCATCCGTGTCAGTAAAGTTTCTGCGTAGTGGAGATGAACAGAAGATGGTTGCCATGGCGGATTTGCCTGAATACGTACAATCATTCATGGACCCAATCTAGACCAAACAGTATCAGTAGTACTGGCTAGTAACTAAATAGTTAAGAATGTGAGAGGAAGTAATTGTGGATTACGCAACTGACGAAGAACGTGTTGAAGAGCTAAAAAAGTGGTGGAAGGAGAATGGCAAGTCTGTCATTTTAGGCATTGTATTAGGGTTGTCAGTGTTATTTGGCTGGCGCTGGTGGGGCGACTACCAGGCAAACCAGGCAATACAGGCATCGACGTTATATACGCAGCTTGAGCTGGCGATTCAGTCTAAGAAAGTGGATCAGGCCAGGGCTTTTGCAGATGAAATTATTAAAAAATATAATTCTGGTCCCTACGCAATTTATTCAGCCTTGTCGTTAGCGAAAATGGAATACGATAATAATAACCTGAACGCCGCTAAAACCCATTTGCAATGGGTGTATGATCACGCTAAAGATCAGGAAATGAAATACCTGTCCGGTATCAGGTTGGCACGCACTCTGTTGGCGCTGGATGAAGTAGATAATGCCTATGCATTGGTTTCAAATACCGAAGGTGGAAATTTTGCTGCCATGTTTGAAGAGTTGAAAGGCGACATTCATGTTCGGAAAGGTGAGACAGATAAGGCCGCGCAGTCATATCAAAAGGCAGCAAAACTTTTACCGGCAGGCTCGCGAATCAGTCCTTCATTACAATTCAAGATTGATGATGTAGCCAAGGCTCAATAGGGTAGAATATAGATGAAACGTCTTTTAGTAATTGCATTGTTTTCAATGCTGACAAGTGGTTGTACCTGGCTGACAAATTATTTTAGCGGAGATGAAAATATTGATCCGCCAAAAGAATTAACCGAATTAAAGAATGCAATCACAATTGAGAAAATATGGTCTGTTAGTACTGGTCAAGGTAGTGGCGAACAGTTATTGAGATTGGTTCCTGCGCTTAACAATCAAAACGTATATGTGGCTTCACGCGATGGCAGTGTATTAGCTTATAGCTTGAAAACAGGCGAACCTGTGTGGGAAACAAAAACGGTTAACAAGATTTCAGCTGGCCCAGGTGTTGGTTTGGGTATGGTTGTCGTTGGCACACGAAATGCTGAGGTTATTGCATATGACGTTTCCAGCGGTAAACAAGTCTGGGTGACAAAGGTGTCAAGTGAAGTGCTTTCTGTGCCCGAAGTTAAACAAAATAGTGTGGTTGTACGAACATCGGATGGTCGCGTTACGGCATTAAGTGCGAAACAAGGAAAAATTCTATGGGAGTTTCAACAACGTGAACCTTCTCTGACATTACGAGGCACCAGTAAGCCGATTATATCCGAGGGTAATGTATACAGTGGTTTTGATAATGGGCAGTTGATATCGATTAATATCAAACAAGGTCGCCAGAACTGGCAGAAAAAGGTTGCGGTGCCTAGAGGACGTACGGAGTTACAACGGATTATCGATCTGGATGCAGATCCTGTTATTAGTAAGGGTATAATTTATGCCGCAGCGTATCAGGGTAATGTAGCAGCACTGAGTCAGCAGGATGGCAGCATCATCTGGCGTCGTAAAATATCTTCTTATGCCGGCTTGAGTGTAAAAGGTGAAAATATTTTCCTAACTGATGCAACTGGGCAGGTTTGGTCTTTGCATAATACTAATGGCGCATCATTATGGCGGCAGGATGCCTTGCAATGGCGTTCGTTGACAGCGCCAGTTGTATTGGGGCGTTATATTATTGTTGCTGATTTCGAAGGTTATGTACATTTTCTGGATCAGGCTGATGGCCATCAACTGGCCCGTGCGCGAGCTGATACAGATGGCATTCAGGTTCCGCCTGTTGTCATGAATGATATATTAGTCACCCTGGGTAAGGGTGGTGAATTAACGGCCTTTAAAGTTAAACGCTGAAACGGGGTTGTTTTTCAGGATACATGTTTGTTGTAAGTAGATTTATTCATATTTAGATGATATTTGTTCGATCGAAAACATAAGATCGAATTTTTCAAAGGCCAAATAAAATCATGATTCCTGTCATCGCCCTGATTGGGCGCCCAAATGTCGGCAAATCAACGTTATTTAATTTTCTGACGAAAACCCGTGATGCTCTGGTGGCTGATTTTCCAGGGCTGACTCGCGACCGTAAATACGGTCAGGGTAAAATTGGTGATGCGCATTATCTGGTGGTAGATACCGGTGGCCTGAGCGGAGAGAATGAAGGTATCGATGAATTAATGGCACAGCAGACTCGTCTGGCAATTGATGAGGCTGATCTTGTTTTATTTCTGGTTGATGGCCGCAATGGCATTACCGCATCAGATTATATTATTACTAGAGAGTTAAGACAGATAAACAAACCCGTTATTCTGGTTGTAAACAAGATAGATGGCGTTAATGCTGATGCAGCGGTTGCCGATTTTTACGAGCTGGGTTTGGGAGAGCCATTACCCATTGCCGCGGCTCGTGGCCGTGGTGTATTGCAGCTGATGCAGCAGGCATTGGAGCAGCTTCCTGAACAGCAAATATCAGAAATGGATGATGAGAGTCTTACAGGCATTAAAGTTGCCATATTGGGGCGACCCAATGTGGGTAAGTCCACATTGGTTAATCGCCTGATTGGTGAAGACCGAGTGTTGGCTTTTGATATGCCAGGTACAACGCGGGATAGTATTTATATACCATTTGAGAAAAATGGACAGGCATATACATTGATTGATACTGCAGGTGTGAGACGTAGAAGTCGTGTACATGAGGCGGTAGAGAAATTTAGTGTAATAAAGGCATTGCAGGCCATACAAGAGTCAAATGTTGTTATTGCGGTGCTTGATGCACAGCAGGAGATTTCGGATCAGGATGCAACTTTATTAGGATTTGTACTCGAGAGTGGTCGGGCTTTATTATTAGCAGTGAATAAATGGGATAACCTTCCAGAAGAGCAAAGAGAAAAAATAAAACATGAACTTGATTATAAATTGAGCTTTCTGGAATTTGCTGATATGCATTTTATTTCAGCTCTACATGGAACGGGTATCGGCCACTTGTTTGACTCCGTCCAAAAGGCATACGAATCTGCGACACGTAATTTATCTACCTCGCGATTAACAGAAATACTAGGACGTGCTGTTGAAGAACACCAACCGCCATTGATTAAGGGGCGACGTATAAAACTCAGATATGCCCACCAGGGGGGGCGAAATCCACCTGTTATTGTCATACACGGTAATCAGGTCAAATCCACGCCAGAAAGTTATAAGCGCTTTTTGATAAATACCTTTCGCAAGGTGTTGAAACTGGTTGGTACGCCGGTCAGAATAGAATTCAAGGAAGGGAAAAATCCGTTTGAAGGTAAGCGTAAAAAAGTCATTGAGAGAAAAAAACCAAGGAAAAACACTGTAAAAGACTCAGGTAAACCCTATCGTGGTGGCAATAATTAAATAGATTTAAATTCATGTAAGAAATAACTGACAAAATAATAATCCAACTGGCAATATATGAAAGCGTAGCTAATATTTCCTGATGGGCTTGTATTAGTTATAATGTGCATATTGAAACAGGGTATGGCTAGATTGCCTTCCTGATTGTTAAACGGAAATTACAGGTTTTAAGTGTAAGGAATGATTGACCTCCAGATTAAAGACAAACGCGGTAATGTCATTATTCACAAGCTGGGTGCAGGGAAACATGTGCTCGGCAAATCTCTCTCCAGTGATATTGTTCTTATGGATCATTATACATCACGTCATCACGCGGATATTATTGTTACAGATACAAAGATAATGTTAATTGATTTCAATAGCACTAATGGTATCTGGATTGATGGTGCGCGAGCAGATGTTAAAGTTGAACTGGAATTTGGTTGTGTCTTTAGGATAGGCATGCTTAGACTTTTAGTTGAAAAATCCAAATTTAATTTTTCTGTGAAACAAGGCCGCCCCTATAGTATTAAGGATATTGAAAGTCTTCAGATGAAAGTAGAAAAAGCCAAGATACTGGACTTTGGTCAGCATCCAAAATTTAAAGAAAAAACAGGTTAGATATCAAGGCTTTTATTTTTCATTTATAATAAATACACCATCCAGCGTATCCTTTATTTGTTTTAGACTCAGGTGCTGCGCAAAGCCATTGGGATCTTCCCAGTGCTCACAAGCCAGGAGTTCAACACCTGGATTCTTGTCAGAACTAAGATAAATTATTGTCGAATATATTTCATCCGATGGAGTGGATGAGATTATACCCATTGATGCTAACTTGACAGGATTACGCAATGCAAATTCTGTGTGAGTATAAATCTTTGTTACGGTAAATATCCCCGGAACAATCACTCGTTTTGTAGTGGTGGGTTTTTTCATTTCAAGTCGGCAATACGGATAATATTGGTCGTTAGTGAAATCAGATTTAATCACACCATCTTGAATGATGAAACTGGCTCGATAAGCAGGCATTTTGAGTGCTTGCGTTAACTCAAGAGTAGAGCCCGGCATTAATACATTTTCGGCATTTTGTTGTGTAATGTTAATGTTGATTGAGCAGCCACTGGCAAGCACAAGGATAAGTAAGTGAGATAACTGCATCGGTATTGACATTGACTGTGACCTCTAATTATTTGATAAATCTAAATAATCTATATCGGATTGTTGATTTGTCAATATTGTTTCATATGATTTAATGCGTTCTACCAGTGATTCGACAGATTTATTCGATGAGTGTTCACTTCACACAAGAAATAATAATATTACCGATATGCCAGTAACCAGTAGTCATTGTGCTTGTTTCATATCATTGATGTTGAAAATTTTTTTCAATCAACAAAGGATCATCCTTTATATAAACCCTGTCAGGGTATTAGCGATGGGTTTAGAAACAAGGAGGGATCTACCATGCTGTTATTAAGACTGACAGACCAATGCAAATGGGGACCTGTGACACGTCCTGTCATACCTATTTCACCAATAACCTCGTCCTGTGATACGGTTTGGTTTGTATTAACAGTAATTTTGCTCAAGTGGCAATACATGCTAATGAGCCCTTGTCCATGGTCGATAAACACAGTATTGCCGTTAAAAAAGAAGTTGCCTGTTTCTATTATAATTCCTTTTGCCGGAGCGCGCAGTGGAGTCCCTTTGCTGGCAGCAATATCCAGTCCACTGTGTGGTTTACGTGCCTGCTTGTTAAAAAATCGCCTTAGACCGAATGCACTGCTACGAATACCTTCTACTGGCTTGTGGAAATCTAGCTGGATATTGTCATTCTCGCTCCAGTAATTCAGCGCTCTGCGGATAATATTGCGGTCAGCCGAGATCCTTTTCATATCATATTGGTTAGGATTCACCATGCGTTTATTTTTGATTGTGATGTATTGTTCTGGATATTTTTTATGCTTGACCATAAATGAAATGGAATATGGTGGGGTGTTTTTCACGTGTACTTGCGCGTAATGTAAACCTGGTTTTATGGATAAGGGTAAACCTATAATGGCGAGCCAATATGGGTCTTTATTTAGGATCATGACCTTGTGTTTTTTGAAAAATACCCTTGGTTTATCAATAGTCTTTGGTATCTTTAATATCGCTATTCCCCCAGGGACGGGGTCATTAACAGGGAGTGCATGTGACATGAGTGGAAAACTGACAAGAAGAAGAAATAGTAACCGCATTTAATTTATTTCCTCAACGTGACATTTAATTTCACCATCTGTCAGTTGCGCCTGTATGCTTTCGCCAACCTGGATCTGTTGTTTACTTTTAATGATAGTCCGGTCTTTTTTGCGCAATATGCTATATCCACGGTCCAGAGTAGATAAGGGGCTGATAGTATCAAGTGCACGACTGACACTTATCAAAGATAGTTGACTATTTTTTATCTTTTGTGAAATGGCCTGGTTAAGTGAATGACGCAAATTGTGTTGTTTGTCGCGGTAGTAATTGATTTTATATATTGGCGATTGTTGCAAGAGTTTGGTCGAAAGTTGTTCTACCCTGGATTTGCATCTTTCAAGCAGGGTTTGTCTGGCGTTTTGGTAACGTAACTCCAGGTTGTCGAGTCGTTGTGCATTTTGCACTAAGCGGATTCCGGGATGGAACTGCTTTAAACGGGCACTATTGTGTAACAGCTGCTGTTGACACTGTTGTAAATGATGGTGCACCGTATTTTTTAATTGTTGTAACCGGTTGTCCAGAGCAAGTCTCCATTCGTCTTGATGCGGGCTCAGGTGTTCGGCTCCTGCAGACGGGGTCGGCGCGCGGTAATCAGCAACAAAATCGGCAATGGTAAAATCCACTTCGTGTCCAATGGCTGAAACAACAGGTAACGGACACCGATGAATAGCACGAGCAAGTACCTCTTCATTAAATGCCCATAGGTCTTCCAGAGAGCCGCCACCACGTGTCACGAGTAACACATCGCACTCATTTCGTGATACGGCCAGATCTATCATGGCAGCTATTTTTTCTGCGGCAGTAATGCCTTGCACCGGGGTTGGATAAATGATTACCGGAAGGGCAGGGAATCGTCTTTCCAGAACGCTCAGAATATCGTGAATAGCAGCGCCTGTAGGTGACGTGATAACGCCAATGCTTCGCGGCAAAGTGGGTATTGGTTTTTTAAGGGCAGGATCAAAAAGACCTTCTTTGTCCAGTTTTGCTTTTAACGCATCAAATGCACGCCGTAGTGCGCCGTCGCCTGCCTCTTCAATGTGCTCTGCAATCACCTGAAACTCGCCCCGGCCTTCATATAGACCTACCTTGGCACGTACTAACACCTGCATGCCATTGACCGGTTTGAAGCGACAAAGCTGGTTTCGATTACGAAACATGGCACATCTGACCTGTGCTTGTTCATCCTTTAGGGTGAAATACCAGTGTCCGGATGACGGGCAGGCAAAATTGGATATTTCTCCTTCTATCCAGAGTAACGGAAAGCTGCCTTCCAGCAAGGTTCTGACTTCACGATTTAGACGGCTGACAGTTAATATGTCACGGCTAACAGTGAATTCCGATTGTCCCCGTGTCTCAATATTCATAGTTATATTTTACGCAAAAAGAAAGGGCCGGTAAAACCGGCCCTTTCTCTGGCTTCAGATGTTTAATTAGTTTGAATGCAAATTAACATTTTGGCCCTTACCAGCCTGAACCATGCCTAACTTCGCATGAGCTTTGGCAGTATTGGCTAATTTAACGGCTTTAGCATAATCACCTTTTTTGTAGGCCTTTTTAGCAGGGCCAAGCAGTTTTTTGTAGGTATCGCGCCATTCATAACCCATTTTAGCTACTTTGTTGTTAGCAGCGACGGCCTCATAGATTGCATTTGAAGCATCTTTTTGACTTGGTGCGGCAAACGCAGCAGTTGATCCAAGGATAAGGGCGAGAGTGGCAGCAAAAGCGGTTTTTTTCATGTGTTTCCTCCAACAGGTGTAGATATAATTATATGTAGTACTTTATATAGCACTTATTTTATATAGCCAGCGTTATACTACTGGCAGATGAATTCATAAATACAGTTATAACTGGTTTACGTAGCGCTCGTCAAATTCTATAATTAAGCGCTAATTTACTGTTTTCTAATAAACTGCCAATGGTTGCCATATATGCGAATAATTCAGGAAGCTCTTACATTTGATGATGTTTTACTTGTACCCGCCCATTCTACGGTAATGCCGCGAGAAGTAAGCCTCAAGACCCGGTTGACAAGAGATATAGAACTTAATATCCCCCTTGTGTCCGCAGCCATGGATACGGTCACGGAAGGCAGATTGGCGATTGCCCTGGCACAAGAGGGTGGATTAGGCATCATTCACAAAAATATGAATCCTGAACAACAGGCCTTTCAGGTGCTTATGGTCAAGAAGTTTGAGAGCGGTGTTATAAAAGACCCAGTTACTGTGACGCCATCGACCAGTATTCGAGACGTTATGGACGTTACTCGGGCACATAATATTTCCGGCGTACCGGTAGTAGATGGCAAAGATCTGGTTGGTATTGTTACAAGCCGGGATTTGCGTTTCGAGAAAGGTTATGACAACCCTGTGTCGAGCATTATGACCCCCAAAGACAGACTGGTTACAGTGAAAGAAGGTGCAACGCGGGATGAAGCCAAAGCCTTGCTGCATAAATATAGAATCGAAAAAGTCCTTGTTGTTAATGATGATTTTCATCTTAAAGGTATGATTACAGTCAAGGATATTCAGAAATCCAAGGATTTCCCAAGCGCTTGTAAGGATGAGCAGGGCCGCCTACGTGTTGGTGCTGCCGTTGGTACTGGTGAGGGCACCGAGGAACGAGTTAAGGCGCTGGTTGAGGCTGGTGTTGACGTGATTGTAGTCGATACAGCTCATGGTCACTCACAGGGCGTAATTGATCGGGTTAAATGGGTTAAAAAGACCTTTCCTCAGGTACAGGTAATAGGGGGTAATATCGCGACAGCTGATGCGGCATTGGACCTTGTGAAGGCCGGGGCGGACGCTGTAAAAGTGGGTATTGGACCTGGATCCATCTGTACCACTCGAATTGTTGCTGGTGTGGGTGTACCTCAAATAACAGCAGTGGCTAATATAGCTGACGCACTAAAGAAAAAGGGCGTTCCGTTAATTGCTGATGGAGGCATTCGTTTTTCAGGTGATATATCTAAAGCACTGGCAGCAGGTGCACACTGCGTCATGATCGGTAGTATGTTTGCAGGAACTGAAGAGGCGCCAGGTGAAGTTGAGTTGTATCAAGGGCGTTCCTATAAGTCTTACCGAGGCATGGGTTCTCTGGGGGCAATGAAAGAAGGTTCCAGTGATCGCTATTTCCAGGAATCCAGTAATGTAGATAAGCTCGTTCCTGAAGGCATAGAGGGACGTGTACCCTATAAAGGTCCACTGTTGAATATTGTTCATCAACTGATTGGTGGAGTTCGGTCCAGCATGGGGTATGTGGGTTGCGGTGATATGGAAGAAATGCGCAGTAAACCACAATTTGTCAGAGTGACCAGTGCGGGCATGCGCGAAAGTCATGTGCATGACGTAACCATTACCAAGGAAGCACCCAATTACCGTGTAGAGTAAGACTTAAGAAAAATAATGACAACGGCAGTGATGGTGCTGAGAAGCCATCGCTAGCCTGGTTGCACTTAATACACAATCATTGCAGCCCCGCCAAGATTTCAACAACAGGAAAAAACATTGACTGCCAATATTCATGAAGACCGTATTCTGGTTCTTGACTTCGGTTCACAATATACTCAGCTGATTGCCCGGCGTGTACGTGAAGCCGGCGTTTATTGCGAACTATATCCTTATGATGTTTCCGAGGAAGATATAAAATCGTTTAGTCCGAACGGTATTATTTTGTCAGGTGGCCCTGAAACAGTGACAGCAGACACTACGCCACGTGCGCCTCAGATAGTTTTTGAAATGGGTATACCCGTTCTTGGAATTTGTTACGGCATGCAAACCATGGCCGCACAGCTAGGTGGTGAAGTTGAAAATTCCGATCGCCATGAATACGGATACGCACAGGTGCGGGCACGAGGCCATTCAAAATTACTCACGGACATCGAAGACCATATTACCGAAGAGGGTTATGGCTTACTTGATGTCTGGATGAGCCATGGTGATCGTGTTGTAGAACTGCCGTCAGGATTTAAAGTGATTGCATCAACTGATAATGCACCCTTGGCAGGGATGGCCGACGAAGAACGATTATTCTATGGCTTGCAGTTTCATCCTGAAGTAACCCATACACAGCAGGGCCAGCGTATCATTAATCGTTTTGTTCATGATATTTGTGGTTGTGCATCGTTGTGGACATCAGCCAATATCATCGAAGACAGCATTAAACATATTCGAGAATCAGTAGGTGATGATCAGGTATTACTTGGTTTATCAGGCGGTGTTGACTCGTCTGTTGTAGCAGCCTTGTTACATAAGGCTATTGGCGATCAACTGATTTGTGTGTTTGTTGATAATGGTATGTTACGTTTGCATGAAGGTGACCAGGTCATGGCAACCTTTGCGGAACACATGGGTGTAAAGGTTATTCGTGCCGATGCGGAGCAACGTTTTCTTGATAAATTGGCTGGTGTTACTGATCCTGAGCAAAAACGTAAAATCATCGGTAATATGTTTATAGAAGTATTCGAAGAAGAATCTGAAAAACTCGCTAATGTTAAATGGCTGGCACAGGGTACAATTTATCCGGATGTCATTGAGTCGGCTGGCGCGAAAACCGGTAAGGCACATTTAATCAAGTCACATCATAATGTTGGTGGTTTACCCGAACACATGAAACTGAAATTGTGTGAGCCTTTGCGGGAATTATTTAAAGATGAAGTGCGTGAGTTAGGTGTGGAGCTGGGATTACCCGCAGACATGGTATATCGTCATCCATTCCCGGGTCCAGGTTTAGGTGTGCGTATCCTGGGTGAGGTTAAAAAGGAATATGCCGATATTTTACGCCAGGCAGATGATATTTTTATCACCGAACTGCGTAATCATAAGTTGTATGATGAGGTTAGTCAGGCTTTTGTTGTTTTCCTGCCAGTTAAGTCCGTGGGTGTAACCGGAGACGGACGACGTTATGATTATGTCGTCTCCCTGCGTGCTGTTGAAACGATAGATTTTATGACCGCTCGCTGGGCACATTTGCCCTATGAATTTCTTGAGCTGGTTTCAACCAGAATAATCAATGAAGTTGAAGGTATTTCTCGTGTCGCCTACGATATCTCAAGTAAACCGCCTGCAACCATAGAATGGGAGTAAGCGATTCATCTATAAGCGATGATGAACGCTGGATGCGCGAAGCTATCAGGCTTGCAATGAAGGCAGAGTCTGAAGGCGAGGTGCCAGTAGGCGCGGTATTAGTACAGGGTAATAAAACAATTGGCGAAGGCTCAAACCGGCCTATTAATAGTAACGACCCTAGTGCTCATGCAGAAATACTGGCGTTACGGGATGCCGCTACTAAGATAGGTAATTATCGTCTACCAGATTCTACCTTGTACGTTACGCTCGAACCTTGCACCATGTGTGCCGGTGCGATGATTCATGCGCGTATTGGTCGGCTTGTATTTGGCGCCAGTGATCCCAGAACTGGGGTCATAAAAAGTGTTAATCAAGTTCTTGATCAAAGTTATCACAATCACAAGGTGATATACGAAGGCGGAGTGCTGGAGAATGAGTGTAGTCAATTATTAACCGCATTCTTTAAAGCGCGGCGTTCAAAATAAAGTAATTATATATGTTTCCCCAGACCTCGGCTGACATTAGGCAACCATTGAATCTATTTAATATCGAATTTCCGGCTGAATGCTGGCACCTCCACCCAAATCGACCCCGTTTCACTTGCCAATGTGTCCGGTGTAGAATTGCAGTTACAACTAATCAGCGCCAGAGCATATGATCCTGAAAATACTGAAGCCGACAAAGGAATGCTATAATGCTATTTGGTGACAAAAAATCTTCAAAACATCTGGTATTATATAAGGCATTCTTTGACTACAGTAAAGTCTTTATGAATGAGGCTAAATGGGATGAATTGGTCGATCTTACTGGCGCGCATCAGAAAGATCCATGGAATGAAGATGCTCATGTAGATTTTTTGAAGTTCATCGTAGATCACACAACCAATGATCTGCCAGATTGGGCTAAACCTGGCCCCGAGGAGGAAGTTTGTATTGATGATTTAGGTGCTGACGAATATCCCATATCTGAATTGGAGGACGTTATAGGGAATACATATTTGAATTTTCCAGAAGGAAAGAGGCCTGAATTATCATTTTTTATAACTGGTACAACTAGAAATAAATTGAACATGTTCACTGTTACAAAATCCATATATGTACCTCCGCAGAAGAAGGACCAGTTAGATCGATGGCTACATCGAAATAATTTTACTTTCAATTTGGCTGCATACAATGTAGATACGGATGAAATGGGGATTTTATTCTGGGCTACGCCACGTGATCATGATATACGGGTTGCCGAAACAGCTTTTTTGGCTTTGGATAGAGAATTTACGATACCTGCGGATATGTATTTTGTAGACTATTTAACAAAAGAAGCGAGAGGTTCGTTGGAATTATTACCAGATGAACGTCCGGACAATGATAAATTAAAACGTCTATTTCAAGAAAGCATTGGAAAATACCGTACAGAGGAATTGCTGAAGGCCTCTAAGGAACCTGGTAATAACAATGGCGCTAAGAAATTCATGACATTCCAAACTATTGATAGTACGAATATGTGTTCACAAGAGGTGGTGGCCTTAAACGGTTACGAATCAAATGATCACACGGATACACTTATAGCTAAGACTAAGCAACGTAGTTCCGTAGATTTGGGTACTGTCGGTACTAAATTATCGTATCATCCAACTAATGAAAGCACCTACCGAATTTTAAATAATGAGAGACACGTATTTCAAGGATCTTCTTTTCAGGAGGACATAAATCATCTGGAAGGACATTTGCACAAACTTTTTCCTAGATATGAATATGATGCTACCCCAGAAGAAACTCGTAAACGTTTACTGGATATGGGTGTGACAGATGAAGAAAATATTAATTCGGAAATACTTAGGGTGGAACATTACAAAAATGTTATAGAAAGGATGAAAAAAATATACGGACTAGACTTTCGGTTAGAACAATATGCAACGTTAGATGATATGAGTTTTACTATGTATAATCCCGATTTTATGAAGAGTCTGGGTGTCAAATCTGTTAATTCTGGCATTTTAATCTTTATCATTGATGAAGGAGACGCTATTGATCGGCGTTTTTCAAGGTAGTTGTCGCCTCTCTTATTCAAGCAGCCTTTAGCTCAGCGGGCTCGATTCGCTCTGGGTTGAGCGATACCGGCCCCACCGGCTGCCAGTCTCGCGTTTTGCCTGACCATCGTTCGGAAAGTGTTAATCAAGTTCTTGATCAAAGCTATCACAATCACAAGGTGATATACGAAGGCGGCGTGCTGGAGAATGAGTGTAGTCAATTATTAACCGCATTCTTTAAGGCGCGGCGTTCAAAATAAAGTAATTATTTGTGTTTCTCTAGACCTCGGCTGAGATTAAGTAATCATTCAATCCAGCATTCACCCGGATACAATGTTTCGAAATATGTTGACAATAAAATTGAGTGTCACGTAGTTTATTCGTTGTCTTGCTTAAAATGCAGAAGAATCCAGGTCGGGTAAGTCAAGAACAGGTGTTTGTCTTAGCGCATTTGTTTTATTGTCATCCCAAACCAGTAGGTCATGGTAAATACGAATGTTGTCAACATATTTAACAGGCTCACTACCACGGGCATAGCCATATTTAGTTTTTTTGTACCATTTCTTCTTGCTCAACAAAGGTAAATCTTTTTTTACCTCTATCCATCTGTCCGGGTCGCCACCTCTGTTTTCAGTCAGGATCCGGGCATCTTCAAGATGATAATAACCAACATTGTAAGCTGCCAGTGCTAGCCAGGTACGGTCAGGCTCGGCAATGCGATCAGGCAGACGGTTCAAAATATGCCTTAAGTATTTAGCGCCACCTGTGATGCTTTGTTCCGGGTCAAGTCGGTTGGTTATTTTTAATTGTTTGGCAGTGTTGAGGGTTAACATCATCATGCCGCGTACACCGGTGGGTGATGTGGCTTTGGGAGCCCAATTTGATTCCTGGTAACCAATCGCAGCCAGCAGGCGCCAGTCAAGTTTGTATTTCATGGCGGCCTTTTCAAACTGATGTTGATAGCGCGGTAGTTTGGTTTTTACATGTCGTATATACACACGAGTGCCAACAAAATTTAATTGATTGGCGTGACCATAGTAGCGTTCGATTAATTGGTCCAGTTCGCCTGAGTTCTTTAGTTTACGAAAGAAATTTTTGGACTCATTTAATAATGAGTTGTCTACATGGTAGGGCATTGCCCAAGCGAGTAATTGTGGCTCATTAATACTGAAGGCCGGGTTTACCTCTTTGTTGAATCGTTGATAAAGCGACAGTTCATTGGAATCGGTAATGGTGTAGTCTATAACCTGCTCATAAACCAGGTTTAACAACTCGGTATTACTGATTTCACGATGTTCTTTCCAATGAAGGTCGGGATGTGTTTTGGTCAATTCGTTCAGGCGCTCAGTATGGCTCGTGCCACGTGTTACTTCTAGTTGCCCATCGAGAATATCTTCCAGACTTTCAGGTCGTTTTGAGCCTAATCTATAAACAAGTTGTTGTTCGACTTGCTGATAACTGGGGCCGAAGCGAACCAGCTTTTTGCGGTTTTCCGTGATAGTGAGTCCGGCCGCTGCCAAATGTGCTTCACCGCGAACGATCATCGGGATGATGTCTTCAAAATTTTCGGCTAATAGTACTTTGAGCCTAACGCCAAGGTGCTTGGCAAATCGTTTGCTTAATTCATATTCAAGGCCCAGTGTGCCATCTGGTGTTTTGTAGTATGTCGTCGGCCCAAAACGACTAAGGACAACCAGTTCACCTTTTTTTTGCACCTGTTCTAACAAACTGATAGAAGGATCCTCAGAACATGCTGTTAGTAACAAGGTGATAAGTATGACTGTAAAAATTCGCATAAGCAGGTTAATATTTTATATTAATCAATAAGATATATAGCAAATTGAACCTAAATTCAAGTAAGCGGCCATAATTAATACTTAACAGATTGATAATTATGATAAAAAATAACCCCATATAAACAGTATGACATACTATTTATATGACAATAAAAAAGCCACGGAGTTGCCTCCGTTTGTTATGATTGCATCCAGAAATTTATAGTTATTCCGTTACCATTGATTGTAGCGATACAGAATCGACGAACAAGGCGTTTATAAAGGTTGTTGAAAACCTTTACACTTCATTCCGTTGTTAGTCAGAAAAATGACATTACTTTCACCTGTTAGATTAATTAAAGTTAAACATTATGAATATTTTAGGTCTTGAAAAGATCAGTCTTGCCTATGGTCATCTACCCTTACTGGATCATGTTGACCTGCAAATAGAAACCGGTGAACGTGTTTGTTTGATAGGCAGAAATGGAGCAGGCAAGTCTACTCTGTTAAAAGTGATCAGTGGTAAACAACAAGCAGATGATGGCAACATCAGATTACAGGCAGGAATGCGTGTAGCCTATCTGGAACAGGATGTACCTGTAGATGATGCATTGACCGTATTTGAAGTAGTCGCCAAAGGTTTAGGTGATCTGGGTGAAGTGATAAAGGAATACCATGAGCTGGCTCATCAGGTGGCGAGCAATCATGATGAACGTCTGATGAACCGAATGGCAGAATTACAGCACAGGCTGGATGCTGAAAATGGATGGGCGCTGACACAAAAAGTAGACTCTGTCATCACACGATTACAACTTGATGCAGATAAAAAATTATCAGAATTGTCTGGTGGAATGCGCCGCCGTGTGATTCTAGGGAAAACCCTGGTTAATGAGCCGGATCTTTTATTGCTGGATGAGCCAACCAATCACCTGGATATAACATCGATCATCTGGCTAGAAGAATTTCTACAGAGTTATTCAGGTGCGATTATATTTATCACACATGACCGTAGCTTTCTTGAAACACTGGCAACACGAATTATAGAACTTGATCGAGGCGTACTGCGCTCTTATCCCGGTAATTATGCTGCTTATCAAAAACGCAAGGAACAGGAACTGGCATCGGAAGACATTGCGAATAAACATTTTGATAAAAAGCTTGCAGAAGAAGAGAAATGGATCAGAAAAGGTATTAAAGCCAGACGTACACGAAATGAAGGCAGGGTGCGTGCACTTAAGTCAATGCGTGAGGAACGGTCTCAACGACGCGATAAACAAAAACAGGTCAATCTTGGACTTGCCTCTGGCGACCTGGCTGGCAAGATTGTTGCTGACCTTAGTCATGTCAGTTTTCAGTATGAAAATCAGAAAATAGTAAATGATCTGAGTACACGTATTGTTCGTGGTGATCGTATTGGTATCCTGGGTCCGAATGGTGCGGGTAAAAGCACGCTGCTGAAATTAATTCTGGGCGAACTAAAGCCTACTTCTGGTGAAGTAGTAACGGGTACACGATTACAGCTAGCCTACTATGACCAACAACGTGAACAACTTGACCTGGAAAAAACTGTTAAGGATAACATTAATGATGGACAGGATTATATTGAGCTGAAGGGTCGCTCCCGACACGTTATCAGTTACCTGAAGGATTTTTTGTTCCCTGCCGAAAAAATTAACACACCAGTCAAGGCATTATCTGGCGGTGAGCGTAATCGTTTGTTGTTGGCTAAAATATTTACAAAACCAGCTAACCTTCTCGTAATGGATGAACCAACCAATGATCTGGATGTTGATACGCTTGAGTTACTCGAAGAATTGCTCATGGATTTTGATGGCACTCTGCTACTGGTTAGTCATGATAGGCAATTTCTTGATAATGTCGTTACATCAACGCTGGTATTTGAAGGGGAGGGGCATATCCGTGAATATGTTGGTGGGTATGAAGATTGGTTGCGTCAACGTAATGCCATTCAAACTGAAGACGGGAAAAATCAGACAACAACCAGTAATAGAGTTCTCGAAAAAAACACAAGTAAGCCTGATAAGAAAAAACTAAGCTATAAAGATCAGCGAGAGCTGGATGAACTACCAGGAAAAATAGAATCGCTAGAAAATGAGCAGGAATCGTTACAAGTAGAAACTAGCGCCCCTGAATTTTACCAGCAGGATGATCAGCTTATAAAAGAAAAACTTGAAAGAATGGCGTCGGCTGAACAAGAGTTAAATGTAGCATATGCCCGATGGGAAGCATTAGATCAGTAATAGAGAAATAGTTGCATTTACAGGTTGTGTTGCCATTGGATTAATTTTTGTTGAAATGAGTTGTGCTCATGAGAGACAGCCGCCTTGTAGTTATCAAAAGTAGTAATTGGTTGAAAATGCCAATTGCTATTTTGAATCATTATATTGCCACCTGTTTGTAACTCGTTAGGACTAATGGCAAAACTGGAAAGATCTCCCTGCAAGCCACTGCCGATACCCTTTAAACAAGCCTCCTTGTAACACCATAGTTGATAGAAGTTGTTTACTTGTTTTTGTGTATCGACCTGTGTGAGCCATTTAAATTCATCGGGATGAAAGAACCGTTTTGCAATATTGACAATGTCACGACCAGGTTTTATGTATTCAATGTCTATACCAACCGAATTTTTTGTTGATATGCCGAATAATGCAATGTCTTTAGTATGACTGAGGTTGAAATATACAGGTTGTGTGTGATTGATGTACGGTTTCCCGTGATTCTGAAGCTGGATGTTTATTTTAGATTCAGGTTCAGGTAAGCGTAAATATTTTTTTAGTATTAAACGCATGACCGCATGTGAAGTGATATATGAATTTCGACTGGATTCAACACGCATTTTTTTTGCACGAGTCGCCTCTTCGGCAGATAATAGATCAAAGTAGACTGTTAGTTTTGAGGGATCGTTAATCGTGTCTATTTGCCAAATGGTAACTGGGTTGTCGGTTGTGGAATTCATTTTCATCATTATAACAGAGATTGATTAGAGACAATATTAACAGATATTGTCTCTAATCAGTGCGAGCCGTTATAGCAATTTATTTATCTTCTTTTTGTCTGATATTAGGTATCAGATTTGGCGATATGATCGGCGGAAGTTTTATAAATGTTTTTGCAGACCCCGGGTCTCTTATAATGATTTCCCTGTCCTGGCTACCAGGATCAAGCTCGGAAGAATGTTTTCTTGTAGATTTGCGTTTTTTGGGTTTGGCCTTGGCTTTTTTGTCATCTTTCTTTGAGCCACGTATATCAAGATCCAGTTTGTCGCTTTTACCTGTCTCAAATTTATCTTGTTCTCTTAAATTATCAAATTTTATGTCCAGTGTACTGGAATGATTGTCAGTTTTTTTAACGCCATCTATTTTCCTGATGCGTATGCCGTCCTGAAGTTCAAGGCTGTCATTGCCTGTGGGTAGTGGACTATTATCTTTTACATTGTCGATTCCCTGATTCCTTTGTATGAATTCTGTTGGAATTGCTTTCATCTCGTCATCCAGTTTCGCAAGATCTGATACATCGCGTTTCATAACGACGATAGAGATACGGCGGTTGATAACTGCCCTGGGGTGTTCTTTGTCGAACAGGATGGTTGACGCAAGGCCTATAACACGCCCGATTTTTTCAGGTTTCAGACCACCCGCAATCAATGCCCTGCGTGCAGAATTAGCACGATCGCTGGATAATTCCCAGTTGGTATAATTACCATTACGTCTCGCCATTGGACTGGCATCAGTGTGACCACTAATGGTGACCTTGTTTGATACCCTGTTGATGCTTTTTGCCAGTTGATGCAGGATGGTTTCAGTATAATGTTTCAGGTTAGCACTGCCGCTATCAAACATAGGGCGGTTTTCCTGATCGACGATCTGTATGCGTAATCCGCTTGGCATGATTTCCAGGAGCATTTGATCCTTGAAAGGCTTCAATGCCTGGCTTTTGCCAATGTCCTCACGTAATTCATCCATGAGTGATTCCAGACGGCGTTTTTCAAGCACCTTGTCGTATGACACATAGGCCATTCCACCATCCCTGATTTTTTCAACGACAGTAGGGTCTTCTTTACGCATTTCTATTGAGGTGCCAAACGAAATAAGACTCATGCCTGCACCACCCGGACCAATTGAGCCAGTTGGGGCTTCACTGTGTCCGCGAACCATACTGGGGTTTTGAAAGTACTCAGCGATACCACCACGTTTTTTCGCGTCGGTCTGACCTACCAACCATAACACCATAAAAAAGGCCATCATGGCGGTGGCGAAATCGGCAAATGCAACCTTCCATGAGCCGCCGTGGTGCCCATGTCCGGCGATAATCTTTTTGACGACTATCGGTTGTTTTTTGTCTTCCATGTGTTTTCGTACCGGTTATTCGTTACTTCTGATCTTTTAAGTGTGTTTCCATGTCAGCAAAACTCGGACGCAGTGCTGTTGGCATGGCCTTACGCCCAAATTCAATGCAAATTTGTGGGCTATAACCATTTACATTTGCCATAAGGCAGACTTTGATTACCTGGTAAAAACTAGCTTCTTCTGCATTACGTGATTCCAGTTGATTTGCCATCGGGCCTACAAATCCGTATGCAAACAGGATACCTAATAAGGTACCAACCAGTGCGGCACCAACGTGTGCTCCAATTTCTTCAGCAGGGCCTCCCAGAGAACCCATCGTGATTACAATACCTAATACGGCAGCAACAATACCAAAACCGGGCAGAGCATCAGATACTTTTGTAATTGCACCAGGAATGGCTTCCGCCTCATGGTGATGATTATCAAGCTCTATATCCATAAGGTTTTCCAACTCAAATGGATTCATGTTGCCACCGACAATGATGCGCAGATAATCAGCAATAAAATCGAGTACGTGGTGATCTTTAGTAATTTTGGGGTACTCGCTGAACAAGGCGCTACCTGACGGGTCTTCAATATCATCTTCTATAGCCATTAAGCCTTCTTTACGGGCTTTTTGAAAAATGCCGAACATTAACGTCAGTAAGTCCATATAGATCTGTTTATTGTATTTCGATCCACCAAATAATGACATGGCACCACTGAAACACTTTTTGACCACGCTCATTGGGTTAGCGATGATAAAGGCACCAAAAGCCGCGCCACATATAATTATCAACTCATATGGTTGCCATAATGCAGCCATGTTGCCATGCGATAAAATGTAACCGCCAATGACACAGCCAAAAACAATAATTGCGCCTAAAATTAAATTCATGTTCGATCCTTAAATATTAAAGCCAATAGCAGGGTGACTGTTCTTTAATATCGTCCATATTATTGTCAACTTGAGAGAAATCTGTGATTGATTGAGAACTATGAAAAGAATGTTTATTTATTGAAAAATATGATAATTATGGCTATATAACTGTTAAAAACAGTTAAGTTTTGTGCTGAAGAGCCGAAAACCACGATATATAAGTAAAATCATCATTTATTTCAAGCAGGATAGTTAAACATATGGGTAATACAGCAAAACAATTACCTAACGATATAATGTCGTGGGTTGAAGAATTGCTGACAGTCAAAATACCTGTTTTTTCATCAACGAGAAAGTCATTGCAGGGTTTGAGTCAGGATGATGCTGAAAGGGCAGTTGACCGCTTTTGTGCTGAATTATTGTTTGATCCCGGTGGTGTAATTGCAATTCTGGACAAGGCCAATTCACGAAAAGGTGGAATGGGAACCAAAATCGGCACTGTAGAAAATGCGGCGATGATGATTGGTATCAATCAGATGCGCAAGTTGACAGATGATTACCCGCTTATAGAACCGCCGGGTCAAACCACGGCAGAAAAAGGTTTCATGCGGATTGTCGCAAGAGCCTACCATGTAGCCTATCAGGCTTACGACTGGGCTGTGTGTCGTGGTGATATGGTTCCCAAAGAAGTCTTTGTTGCTGCCTTTTTGCATGATATTGGTGCCATGATGTTATGGCTATATTGTCCTGAGAAAATGATCGAAACCCATGAGCTGAAATGGGAAAATATGGTGCCAGACGATGAGGCTCAATATGTCATTTTTGGCTTTAGTCAGGAACAATTGGGTCTTATATTAGCAGAACGTCTAAATTTCCCGGATCTGGTTGTGGAGTGTTTGAATGCAGAAGATGCACGTAACCCGCGTGCACTAACTGTCAAATTGGCTAATCAACTTGTACATCTTTCAGAAACAGGTTGGTATACCGATGAAATGGTTGAGTGTCTGGAGTCAGTTTCTGAGTTGCTAGATGATTCATATGACAATACAGTTAAACGTGCGCATAGGAATGCACTGAACGTAGCACGTGAAACTGCTTTTTTTGAAGTGACACCCTCAGCATCATTATTACCCATGACTTCTTGTGTGTGGCCATCAGTACACGGTAACAAACGTGAAGAAGAAGACGGAATGCATTTTTGTCTTATGCCCCAGGCATATATGTATGAGGCATCGGTGGCATCGTTGGTTGATTTTACGAAAGCAGATGCAACGATAAATGATATTCTGGAAATTGCGATTGCTGGATTACATGATGGCCTGGGTTTAAATCGTGTCGTTTTTGCCTTGCTGAATAAAAGTAAAACTAAACTTGAAGGAAAATTTATCAGGGGTGCCGATAGTGATCCTGTATTCAGTCAATTTGCTGTAGAAGTGGATTTAGGGAAAAAAGACTTGTTTACACAATTATTACAAAAGCCACGTAGTATTTGGCTCAGCAAGCAAAACAGTGACAAAATCTGGCCGTTAATACCCGGCAAATTCAAAACCTTGGTAGATACGCATGAATTTTTTGCGATGACGGTATTTGCACATGGCCAACCCCTGGGGCTGTTCTATGCTGACCGGCATCTTAAAGATAGTCATTTGGATGAAAAAAGTTATGAAAAATTTAAAAGGATTTGCGCGTTAGTATCCAAGGCTATTGCGGCAAATCAGAAGAAAAAATAACTAAGTGCATCTTACAGAATTGCATCAGTATCTGATCTGCGGTAACCTTGCGCGCTTAATATGGAGAGGTGGTCGCTCTCGCCCATCCGTGGGCTTCGCGACATTTGCGCGTCCGTGTGCTTCGTCGCTCTCGCCCATCCGTAGGCTTCGCGACACTAGCACATCCATGTGCCTGTCTGAGCGGCTTAAGGAGCACGCCTGGAAAGTGTGTGTAGGTTAACGCCTGGAAAGTGTGTGTAGGTTAACGCCTGGAAAGTGTGTGTAGGTTAACGCCTACCGAGGGTTCGACAAAATGCCACGATGGCATTTTGCACAGCGCAACGCGGCGACTACACGGAAGTAGTCGGTAGGGCGACGTCAGGAACCAAAGCCGAGAGACCGCAGGGTGAGCCCCATGAAGGGGCGAATGAATCCCTCCCTCTTACGCTGCAAGGCAGCGTCGGTAAAATCTGGTCGTGTTAGTTGACAGGTTTGTTATAGAATAAGTTAGTTTTGGAGAGGTGTCTGAGCGGCTTAAGGAGCACGCCTGGAAAGTGTGTGTAGGTTAACGCCTACCGAGGGTTCGAATCCCTCCCTCTCCGCCATAGGCGTTCGGAATTTTGTGATAAAAGCACAGGATTTCGGCAATATAATTGGATAGGGGTTATTTCCCTATCCAATTAATATAACTATAAATAATAAGAATATTTTGAAGGACGTGGCCAGATGACAGGCAGAAACCGACCCAAAACGGGCCTTGGGCTATGAGACGTTGAGCGATTGGTCCTGGCTCATAGTCGACATTGAATTATCTTGAATTCTAATCAATAAATTGTCGAAATACTTGACAGTTTTCTACTTATTAACACCATATAATCTACTATATATGTAAAAACAATCACTTGTGAATCTGGCATAGCAATTGCTTATTAGTAATTAGCAATAAAAATTATAATTATTTTGTAAACTGGGAGTGAAAACTAATGCGCTATTTATACAAACTTGTTTTGGCTGGCATGCTATGTCTGTCATCAACTCTGTCGAATGCTTCTATTATTTTCTCATTTGATATTTCGGATACTTCTTGGGCTGACTATACTACTACGCCTACTTTTGGTACTGGAGACCTGTTGACAGTAGGTTTTTCAGATTCTGCTAATTTAAATGCTCTAACTAATTCAGACTTGATCGGATGGGATTGGTTTATTAGTGGTACTAATTACTCCCAATCCGGTGGCTTTAGTTTTGGTAGCGCAAGTTCAGTTTCGAATTTTTTTAATTATAATTCTGGGTCGCTAGAATTGACGGTAGGATTAACTGGTATTAGTGATTCTATTAGGACACAAACTTCTGTTTTCGGCGCTCAGGTAGGGCAAACAGTATTTGGTAGTGGAAATACTAATATTTCTTTTACCGACTATAATCCGTGGACGAATTTATCTGCACATTCATTTCAGCAGAAGCATATAATTGTATCTCAGGTGAGTGAGCCAAGTGTCTTATCTCTGTTAGGGCTCGGCCTTCTCGGGCTGATTTTTGGCAAAAAACGTAAGGCATAAAACCTATTTAATGGGATTTACAGACCCGCCCATGTGGCGGGTTTTTTGATTGTTGTATGCCTCTTATAGCTAGGAAACAGAAATTTTCGACTTTATTTGTACAGAGTTCCCGGCTACATGACCTATTACAGGTAAGCTCACTTTGATACCTCCGCCAGTCTCCATTTTACCAGCTAAAATACCCAATATAAGACATCATAACTTTTTGAATATAAATTAATAATAGTCATTTAAATCACAAAATTCCGAACGGCTAGCTCTCCGTCACTTTCAAAAGACCCATTGCGGTCTTTTTTACGTTCTGGAGAGAGGGATTCGAGCCTGATATATGTAAGGCGATATCTTGACATGCACAGTGTTTGCCCCCTCCGCATCAAAAAATCGTAACGAATAACATCATGGATGTAACCGTTAAAGCGGTACCCTGAATCTTTAGCGATATGTAATTTTGTAAAAGAAATATAATCTAACCCTGTTTATTATAAAATAATCTCTCTAAGCAACTGATAAATAATGTTATTATGAAATTATATTGTTATTGCGAGGATTTCATTAATTTCGAAAAAATCGCAAATACCGCTAAATAATTGAATACAATAGCCGTAATAGTAAACAGAGAGACTAATAGGTAAAACAAATGAAAAAAGGACTGTCGAAAAAGAATTATATGACACCGGGAGAGGTTTCTGAGTTGCTCATGGTGTCTGGTGCTTCAATCAGGCTTTGGGCAGAAAAAGGAGATCTTAATTCACACACAACACCTGGTGGTCACAGACGATTTTTGCATAGTGATGTAGCAAATTTTGCGAAGCAGAAAGGGATG